>ENA-ORXU01000146-ORXU01000146.1-marine-metagenome-genome-assembly--contig:-NODE-146-length-92449-cov-14.332590_pt1 | contig 92449 bp, 68 predicted proteins | sample MGYA00237869_ERZ511484 | MGnify/ENA metagenome assembly ERZ511484 | reverse complement strand
GAGCCGGTCGAGGTCGTCGAGCAGGCACCCGAGCCGGTCGAGGTCGTCGAGCAGGCACCCGAGCCGGTCGAGGTCGTCGAGCAGGCACCCGAGCCGGTCGAGGTCGTGGAGCAGGCACCCGAGCCGGTCGAGATCGTGGAACAGGCGCCCGAGCCGGCTGCGGCGGTCGAGACGGGAGAGCCCGAGACTGTCGAGGAAGCGGGCTTCGCTCCGGTCGTGGTGGACTGCACGCCGCCGGTTGCGACGATCGTCGAGGAGGACACGGAGGAGTCCTCTGGCGAGGACGTTTCCTCCGGGTCCGGCGCCGGTTCGGAGGAGAACTCCGACAATTCGGTGACGACGCCGGACGGCGAACTCCTGGCTTTTCCCGGAGCGCTCGGCCACGGACGCAACGCGACCGGCGGCCGCGGCGGCCGCGTCGTCATCGTCGACACGCGCAAGGACATCGTCGACCCCGACGACGGGATGACATCGTTGCGGGAGGCTCTGCAGGAAATGAGCGGACCGCGGATCGTGACCTTCGCGGTCGGCGGGCTGTTCGAGACTTCGTCGGACATCATCACGATGACCGGTGAGCAGGGCAGCGACGTGACCGTCGCCTGCCAGACCGCGCCGAAACCTGGCGTGATCATGAGGGGACAGGGAATCCGCATTCACAAGGCGGCGCGCAACATCATCATGCGGCACTGCACGATTCGCAACATCGACCCGGGCAGCCCTGACTCGACGAGCGGGCGCGCGATCGGAATCGTCGGTACCAAGGCGCCGGTGTTCGACATGATCTTCGATCACATGTCACTGTCGTGGGCGACCGACGAGGGCTGGACCGTCTGGACCGGACCGACGAGCAAGGGCAACAGCGCGCGGTTCACGCTGAGCAATTCCATCGTGGGCGAGGGTGACGCGGACAGCACGCACTACGAATCAGGTCTGCTGCCCAGGCGCTACATGCACTCTATGGGACCGTCCTGCAATTCCGGGTCGACGACGCACCGAATCGACGATTGCTCAATCATCGACAACTACATCCCACACAACGGCCGGAGAAATCCGCTGATGTGGGGCGTCACCGGCGAGGTCATCGGCAACGTCGTCTACAACTGGTACGAGACCGGTCTGGACTCGCGGCCGCACAAGAACGAGCACATGGAACTCTACATCGTCGACAACATCTACAAGACGGGACCGACATCGAAAAAAGGGAATTGGCCGCTGACGATCGTCGGCGGCGCCCCGGCATCGAACCACGTGGTCCGCAACAACCGCGTAATCGAATGGCCGTCGCTGAACGAGACGAAGCAACCAGACAAGACGAGCGGCAAGATGAGTCGCACGATGAGTAGCTCGCCCGGAATCGACTTCGATTGCGTCGGCGCTTCACGCCCCGAGCGCGACGTCGTCGACGAGCGGTTGATCCACGAGTACGAGACGTCCACCGGACAGACCGGCATCTTCGCCAACCACGAGCGCAACTACAGCATGTACGAGGAGACCGGTGCCCGCAGCGCGGACCACGACAGCGATCGCGACGGCATGGCCGACACATGGGAGCTCACTAACGGGCTGAACCCGAACGACGGGAGCGATCATGACGGCGATATCGACGGGGACGGTTACACCAATGTCGAGGAGTACGTCAACGATCTGGCCCGCTGCGGATGAGGGACGGGTGCTCCGCTCAGTAGGCGGCCTTGGAGCGGAGCACTTCCTTCGCCGTGCGGACGATGATCGCCAGATCGAGCCAGATCGACCAGTTGGATATGTAGGCGAGATCGTGCTCTACCCGGCCCTCCATCTTCTCGTCGGTATCGGTCTCTCCCCGGAATCCGCTGACCTGAGCGAGGCCAGTGATGCCCGGCTTGATCCGGTGGCGCTGCATGTAGCTCTTGATCCGTCCGCGGTATGCCTCGTTGTGGGCGACCGCATGCGGCCGGGGGCCGACGATCGACATGCGTCCCTGCAGGACATTCAGGAACTGCGGCAGCTCGTCGAGAGAAGTCTTTCGAAGGAACTTCCCGACACGCGTCACCCGAAGGTCGCCCCTGGTGGCCTGTATCACCGTGTCACCGTCCTCCATCGCTCGCATGGTTCTGAACTTCCAGACGAGAACGATCTGGCCGTGAACGCCGTATCGGCGCTGCTTGAACAGCACCGGTCCGGGTGACTCGAGCTTGACCAGCAGCGCGATCAGGAGCATCAGGGGCGAGGCGAGCAGCAACGCGATGCTCGCCAGCGAGTAGTCCAGACATACCTTCGAAGGGTGACTGTTCTCGTTGCGGGTGATGCTCGAAAGGTCGATCAGGGGAATGTCGGCGACCACATGTGCCGACGCGTCGAAAAGTCTCGCCCCGAACAGACTCGGCACCAAGTGCAGGCTCGCGGTGGAATCGTCCAGCACCTCGGAGATCTCGCGCGTCCTCGCCTCGGCGTGGAGCGGAAGGGCGAACCACACCTGATCGATGTATTGGCCGGCCTGGCGCCGCTGCTCGATGAACTCGAACGTGTCGTCGAGTGTGCCACGTACCGGTACGCCGTTGATGCGCTTGCCGAGCTTCTCGAAATCGTCGTCGAAGTGTGCGACGATATTGAGCCCGGCGAAAGTGTTCTCGGTGAGCTTGCGGGACACCGCCTCGCCGAGCGAGCCGGCACCGAGCACGACGATATCCCGGTGGTTGTAGCCGCGCGCGCGCGCGCGTCGCAATGCGGCGCGTACCGCCACGCGGATCGCCAGTTGTGCCGCGAGCGCGCTGATTACCGCGGCGCCGAACCACAGGCGCGAGATCGAGGCGCCGGTCTTGGTCAGAAAGGCGAGCGTCGCGATCATCAGGACGATGGCGAACCAGCCTATTGCGAGCGCGCGTGTCTCTTCGAACAGGGCACGCCCGCGCCAGTTGGAGTAGACCGTGAAAGAGAAGAAGACGCGAGCGAGCAGTATCAGCCCGAGCGTGGCGAGCAGGAAGCGCTGCGCCATCACGACCTCCCCGACGATCACGAAGTGCCAGACGAAGCACGACAGATAGATCGCGAGCATGTCGAGCGTCGCGAGCGCGGCGTCACCCCATTGGAAAAATCTTGACGAAGTACCGTTCATCGCTTGTCCGGATCACTCTCGGCTGACCGAGGCATCGTGAAGACGTTGGGCACCAGCCTGTTGCCACGGAGCCCTTACGTGGTGGGAGAATGGCACGTCGTGTCGAACTTTCGACGCCAGCGGAGCATGTTGCATCGCGTTGATCCTGGCGACTAGCCAATCGTCCAAGCTGTGTTCACGGTATGTTCAGGACGGAGCAGGTCATAGCCGCGACCATGACGAGAACGATAGCCAAGATAGATCGGCATGGAAATAGCTCTTGGAGTGGTATTATTACCAAGAAGTCAATATTCTGACTCTGCCAAGGGCCGGATGTAAACCCCACCGGAATCCGCTCCCGCGGCATCGGCCGTCTCGGCACCGACGAGAAGCGTCTGGCCGTCCAGGGCGAGGGCGATGCCGTAGTTGTCCCCCGCACGACCGTCTGCAGGGGCGATGCGCCCGACGTGTCTCCAGCCGTCCGCCTCTGCACGGAACATCAGCACCGCTCCCGAATCGCTGCCGCCGGAGTCGGCGAGATGCGCGCTCGCGACCGCGTCGGGACCGTCGATCGCGACACGGAATCCGTCCATGTCCCCCGGCGCCGATTGCACGACCGGCAACGCCTCGGGCGTTTTCCACGTTCCGGACGTCGCGTCGCGGGCGGACACCCAGACACTGCCCTCGCGCCCGTCTGCCGCCCAGTGCGAGGCGCCGATGATGGCATTCTCGCCGTCGGTGTCGACGGCGATGGCGAATTGAGCCCTGGCCTGGGGGGGGGATGCGACGAGCGGAGGCCCCAGCGGACGCCAGCGCGCGTCAGTGTTCTCCCCGTCACGCGCGAAGACGAAGGCCGCTCCGGCCACCGTCTGGTCACCGACATCTTTCCCGGGTGCGCCGACGATCAGCGTGCCGCCGGCGAGCGCGAGCGCTTCCCCGAAACGATCGCCGGGCGCCGCGTCCGGCGCGCGCAACTCAAGCGGTGCCGCGTCGAGCGCGTCGAGCGCATGAAGGTAGACGGCGCCGCGCTTGTTCTCGACCCCGCGGGCACCGACGGCGAGCCAGCCATCGTCGATCGACACGCTGAAGCCGTAGCGATCGTCGGTTTGTCCCGACGGGCGGGTCAGCGTCGTCACGGCCTCCCACCCCGCACGTGTCTGCCGATAGACATGGACGCGCCCGTCGGTGCGTGTGCGGGCCGCGCGCTTGGCGAAGCCGCCCACAGCGCCGACGGCGAGCCAATCACCGTCGAGCGCCACCGAGAAACCCGTCTGATCGCCTGCTGCACGGTCCGCAGGAACCAGCTTGCTCTGGTTCGTCCACGCGCCGTCGCGAAACGAGCCGATGTAGACCGCCCCGGCTCGCTCAAGCTCGTCGCTGTCGCGAAAGGCACCCACCGCAAGTCGCGTTCCTGACAGCGCCACGCTGCTTCCGTACCAGTCGCCCGCGTCGGTATCCATTCCGACGACGATGTCCGAGTACGGTGGAGGGGGCGACAGGATCGCGAGCAACGGTGGCGGGAGTCTCGCGCGCACGGCCGAGCCGACGTGCGGCCAGGCGAACACGAACGTGGTGGCGCCGACGATCGCGAGGGCGGCAATCGCGATCGCCGCCTTGCGTATCCTGCGTGCGCGTCGTCGCCTGCGCCTTCCTCGCACGCGCTCCCGCCGTTCCTCATCGCTCGAAGACATCGCGCGCTCTCGTGTTCTGAATCAGTCACGAGCCCAAACAACCCGGCGTGATGCTGGACCGGGCTCTGGGGGAGGTGGATTGTAAGCCATCGGATTGCCCCTAGGCGAAAGGATCATGGCGAAGAGTAGGCGTCGTTGTCGGTATACTGTGAGAGAGACCACACCATCGTGCGCGCGAAGCGGTTTTCGTGAAACCCTCGTTCATCTTTTTTCGCGAACACCTCTGCCTCCTCGAAACTTCTCCTGACGCGGAGAACGAGAAGATGCGTCACACACAGCTCGTCGCGAGTGGTGTGAGCATCACATAACCGGCGTTCGTGAGTGGCATCCGACCGGTGCCGCTGAGAGACTCGAGCCCGTCGTCCGGCATCGCCCGGACTCCGTCCTGTACCAAATTCCACCGATCCATGCACACATCTGACTACCTTCTCGACCATCGGATTCGAGGCACTGCCGTGTTGCCGGGGACCTTTTTCGTCGCCGCGTGTCTGGCCGAGGACGTGGCGCTAGCGGACGTGCGCTTCCACGCCATGCGAACGCTCGGCGGACCGCTGCCGGCGATCGAGCGCAAAGACGCTGGACGCACGCTCGTCGCGTCCGATGTCGACGACGCGCTCGCCTCTGCTCGAGCTGTCGACTCGCGAGCGTTCGACATGCCGGGCACGGCCGACGCGGCAACGGACGAGACGCTCGACGGGGAAGCGTTGTACGCGCGCCTCGCCCGCCAAGGCAACGACTACGGCGAGTCCTTCCGCACGCTTCGTTCCCTCGAGCGGTCGGGGTCGACGGCACGCGCGTCGTGGCGTGCGCCGGCCGACGGCGAGGCCGTCATGGCGATGGTGACGCTGCTCGACGCGTGCGCGCACGCGTCGGCGATCGCCGCCGGTCTGTCGACAACCTACTACCTGGATGGGATCGCGCGGGTGCAGCGCGACGCGTCGCGATCGGTCGCCAGCGGGGACCGCACCATCGTAGCCACGCTCCGTGCCGAGAACGCCGACGGTTGCACCGTCGACTGCCACATCCGCGATGCGGACGGTCACGTGGTCGCCTTCCTCGACGGACTCGAGCTTCGCCGCTTCGCCGATGATGCCGAGCGCCTCGCCGTTGCCGGTACGTTCACACTCGACCCGCTCGACGACGTCGCGACGCTGTGGTCACGTCAGCTCGGTCTGCCGCTCACGCTCGCGCGCGCCGATTACGGACAAGTGCATCAGCCGCTTCTCGCCGCGGACGGCGCGTTCGACGACCTATCGCAGTCGCACACCTGCCTTGTACGGATCGGCGACTGGGCGCCATCGCGCGCGGCACCGCCCGTGCCGTCTCGCGAGCGCGTCGACGCGGCGCTCAATGGGCTGTCGCGCCACCTGATGCCGGATGGGCGCACCGTCGCGAGCCTGAACAAGTACGAGACCGCCTACCTATACCAAGAGATCTTCAATGACCTCGCGTACCGCCGTCACGGGGTGCGCGTGCTCAAGGGCGACACGGTCATCGATATCGGCGCGAACATCGGTCTGTTCACGCTGTTCGCGAGTGGCGAGGCAGAAAATGTACGGGTCATATCGGTCGAGCCTTCGCCGGTCGTGCTGCCGATCCTGAAGGCCAACATCGCGCTGCACGCGCCCGGTGGCACGGTCATCGAGGCGGGCGCGTCGAACGCGGCGGGCACGGCGCGGTTCACCGCGTACCGGAACTCGTCCGTCTTCTCCAGCTTCGACGCCGACGAGGGTGCAGACGAGGAGGCCATCCGCCAAGTCATCAGGAACTCGCTCGAGGCGATGGGGCAGGACGACGAGAGGCTGCTCGAGGAGGCTGTCGAGGAGATGATCCAGGGGCGCTTGGACGCCGAGGAGTTCGACTGCACGCTGGTGTCCGTTTCGGACATCATCCGCGAACACGGTCTGACGCGGATCGATCTGCTGAAGATCGACGCCGAGAAGAGCGAGGACGCGATCCTCGCCGGCATCGAGGACGCGCACTGGGCGCTGATCGATCAGGTGATCATCGAGGTGCACCTGCAGGGCGGGCGCAGCGATGCCCACGTCGTCGAGTTGCTCGAGGGGCATGGCTTCGAAGTCGTGCGCGACGAGGAGGAGCTGTTGAACGACTCCGGGCTTATCGGGCTCTACGCGGCCCGGCCCGAGCGATTCACCAGGAATGCCGCTGCTGGCGAGGAGCCGGCGATCCGCGAGTCGGCCGAGCTGTTCGTTGATGCCGCGAAGGCGCATGCGGCGCGCGCCGCCACACCGCTCGACGTCGTGCTGTGTCCCGCGGACGTGCGCGACCCAACCGTGCGCGCACTGCACGAGAGTGTCGAAGGCGATCTCCTTGAGCGCCTCGCCGAACTGCCGGCCACGAACGTGTTTCGCTGGGCCGATTTCGCCGCCCGCTACCCCGTCGCGAACGCCCACGACACACTCGGCGGCGCGCTCGCCGATATGCCGTACACCCCCGAGTGGTATGCGGCCACCGGGACGGCGATCGTCCGGCGGCACGTCGCCTCGCGGCGTCAGGCGGCCAAGATCGTCGTGCTCGACTGCGACAACACCCTCTGGGGCGGCGTCGTCGGTGAGGACGGCGTCGATGGCGTTCGCATCGGGCCCGAGCATGCCGCGCTGCACGAGAGCATTCGCCGCCTGATCGACCGAGGCGTGCTGTTCGCTCTCGCCTCGAAGAACGTCGTCGCGGACGTGCGCGCGGTGTTCGAGCGCCGCGACGACTTCGCCCTCGACTGGTCGGACGTGGTCGCCGAACGCGTCAACTGGCAGCCGAAGGCGGACAATCTGCTCGAGCTCGCCACCGAGCTCAAACTCGGGCTCGACGCCTTCGTCTTCCTCGATGACTCGCCGCTCGAGTGCGAGGAGCTGCGCGTGCGTCTGCCCGAGGTGCTGACGTTGCGGATGCCGGAGAATCCCGACGCGTTCGCACGCTTCCTTGATCATGTCTGGGCCTTCGATCAGCGCGGCGTGACGGCCGAGGACGAGCGCCGTGCGGCGATGTACCGAGAAGAGAGCCGGCGGCGCACCTACCGCGAGGACGCCGGCTCGATCGAGAGCTTCATCGAGGGGCTCGCGCTCGAGGTCGGCTTCGAGGCATTAGACGAGGGGCAGCTTGAGCGCGCCTCGCAGATGAGTCAGCGCACGAACCAGTTCAACCTGACGACCCGCCGCCGCTCAGTGGAGGAATTGCGCACTTGGCTCGGCGACGGTGACGGCGTGCGCGGTGGTAGCGTGCTGCGCGTCGCCGACCGGTTCGGCGACTACGGCGTGACCGGTCTCGTGTTGCACGAGCGCGATGGAGACGCGCTGGTCGTCGACACCTTCCTGCTCAGCTGCCGCGTGCTCGGGCGCGGGGTCGAGCACCGGATCGTCGCGCACCTTGGTGAGGTCGCCGCCCGGGAGGGTCTCGCGAGCGTCGCGTTGGACTTTGTGCCGACCGTCAAGAACGAGCCGGCGCGACGGTTCCTCGAGAAGCTTGGCGGCGAGCGCGAGAGCCGCGGCGAGGCGATGCGGATCCGCGTCCCGCACGCCGAGGCGCGGACGTTCAGCCACGACCCCGGCGACGTCGGTGCCGCTTCTGATGCGGTCGCGAAGGGGGCGCACAACCGTCCGTCGCTGCCGCCCGCCCCGTCGCTCGAGGTCGAGCGGATCGCGCGCGAGCTCGCCTCCGCGGCGAGCATCGCCGAAGCGGTGCGTGACCGGGCACATGTTCCGCGACCGACGCTCGAGGTCGCGCACGTCGTACCTCGCTCCGAACTGGAGACGCGCCTGGCGGTGATCTGGGGGGAACTGCTCGGCATTGACGGAATCGGCGTCGACGACGGCTTTTTCGATCTCGGTGGCACTTCGCTCGGCGCGGTCCAGATGGTCGCCGAGGTGCAGCGCTCTCTCGGTCTCGCGGTATCGGTGGTCGACGTGTTCGAGGCGCCGACGATCGCCGGGCTCGCCCGCGCGGCGGACGGCGGGACGAAGGGATCCGAGGTCGAGAGTAGCCGCCAGCGAGGCGCTGAGCGCCGTGCTCGGCGGGCGGCGCGTCCCATGCATCGAGCCCGCGGTTGATCCGATGATCGACGCGGGAGAGGGTCGAGTGCCGGACCTGGACGATCGGGAAGTCAGCGATTTCGACATCGCCATCGTCGGGGCGGCGGGACGCTTTCCCGGCGCGTCCGATCTCGAGCGCTACTGGGGCAACCTGATCGCCGGACGCGAGAGCATCACGCGCTTCGACGACGACGAGCTGCTCGCCGCCGGCGTGTCCCCGGCACTGATCGCCGATCCGGGCTACGTCAAGGCCGCCCCCGTGCTCGAAGAGCCGGGGCGTTTCGACGCGGCTTTCTTCGGCTACAGCCCGCGCGACGCGACGTTGATCGATCCGCAGCAGCGTCAGCTCCTCGAGCTCGCCTGGCTCGCGTTCGAGGACGCGGCCATCGTGCCCGGCGGTGAGGGGCAGCGGGTGGCAACCTACGCCGGCACGGCGATGAACACCTATTTACTGAGCACGGCGCTCGCCGGTCGCTTCTTCGACGACTGGTTGCCGGTGTTGCTCGGGGCCGATAAGGATTTCCAGGCGACGCGCATCGCGTTCAAGCTAGGGCTGACCGGACCGGCGCTGAGCGTGCAGAGCGCCTGCTCGACGTCGCTGGTCGCCGTCCACCTCGCGTGCCAGTCGCTGATCAACCGCGAGTCGGACCTCGCTCTCGCCGCCGCCGCCGCGGTCCGCTGCCCGCCGACGAGCGGACACCTGCACGAGCCGAACAGCGTGCTGACGCCCGACGGTCACTGCCGCCCGTTCGACGACGCCGCCGCTGGAACGATCTTCGGCAGCGGTGGTGGAACGGTGCTGTTGAAGCGTCTGCGCGACGCGCTCGATGACGGCGATCCGATCCGCGCGATCATCAAGGGTTCGGCGATCAACAACGATGGCGACAGCAAGGCGGACTACACGGCACCAACCGTGCACCGCCAGGCCGAGGCGATCGGCGAGGCGCTCGGCAGTGCGGATGTCTCCGCGGAGACGATCGGCTACGTCGAGGCGCACGGTACCGGCACGTTCCTCGGCGACCCGATCGAGGTCGCCGCGCTGACCCGCGCGTTCCGCGGCGACACCGAACGTACCGGCTTCTGCGGGCTTGGTTCGGTCAAGGGCAACATCGGTCACCTCGATGCGGCCGCCGGCATGGCGTCGCTGTTGAAGATGGTGTTGTCGATGGAGTACGGTCGGCTCGCCCCGACCGCGAACTTCACGGCACCGAACTCGCAGATCGACTTCGCCGCGACGCCGTTCCGCGTCGTGACCGCAGCCGAGGACTGGAACCCGCCCGAGGGGCTGCCGCGGCGCGGTGGGGTGACCTCGCTCGGTATGGGCGGTACCAACGCCCACGTTGTGCTCGAGGAGGCGCCGCCACGTGCGCCGCGCTCCTCCGCGGAGACGCCGCGTGCGTGCCTGTTGCCGCTGTCGGCGCGCGACGACGCGGCGCTCGGTCACCGCGTCGCCGACCTCGCGCGTCATCTCGACGGCCATCCCGAGCTCGCCCTCGACGACATCGCCCACACCCTCGGGGCCGGCCGACGTTCCTTCGCCCGCCGCTGCGTCGCGGTCGCCTCGACGACGCGTGAGGCGGCCGAACGTCTTGGTGCGCCGGACCGGCTGCGCGTCGTCGGCACGCCGCTCGCTCCGCGCGAGCGTGAGATCGCGATGCTGTTCCCTGGCCAGGGCGCACAGCACGTCGACATGGGTCGCCGGCTGCACGAACGCGAGCCGGTGTTCCGCGATGCGTTGGACCGCGTTGCCGAGGTGCTGCGCGAGCCGCTCGGCCTTGATCTGCGCGATGTGCTGTTCGGCGGCGGAGCGCGTACCGAGAGCGCGTCGATCGACGAGACGCGACTGACCCAGCCGGCGCTGTTCGCGATCGAGTGGGCCTACCTGGAGCTCTGGCGCTCCCGCGGCGTCGAGCCCGACGTGTTCATCGGGCATTCGATCGGCGAGTACGTCGCGGCGGTGGGCGCGGGCGTCTTCGACGTCGAAGACGCCGCGAGGCTCGTCGCCGAGCGTGGGCGACTGATGCAGTCGGCCAGACGTGGTGCGATGCTCGCCGTCCACCGGCCGGAGGCGGAGGTCGTCGCGGACCTGCCGAAAAGCCTCGACGTCGCCGTCGTCAACGCCGCAGACGCGGTCGTCGTCGCCGGTGAGCACGAGGCGATCTCCGCCTACGCCCGGACGCTCGCCGAGAGCGGCGTCAAGGCGACGAAGCTGCGCACCTCGCACGCGTTTCACTCGCGCATGATGGAGCCGGTGCTCGACGCGTTCGAGGCCGCGGTCTCCGCGGTCGAGCGCCGCGCGCCGAATCGGCCGTTCGTATCGAACACGAGCGGGACATGGATCACCGACGCCGAGGCGATCGACTCGCGCTACTGGGCCGAGCACGTGCGCCGCGCCGTGCGCTTCGACGCGGGGCTCGCGACGCTGCTCGCCCGTGGTGAGCTCGTCGCGATCGAGGCCGGTCCCGGTACCACGCTCGCGACGTTGTTCAACCAGCACGAGGGGCGCGACGAGGGCCGTTTCGCCGTGTCGAGCGCGCCGCCGAGGAAGGCGGACCTGGACGAGGAAGAAGCGGCGTTGCTGGCATTCGGTCAGCTCTGGTGCAGCGGGCGGGAGATCGCGTGGCCGACGCTCGCGAGCGACACGCCGCGACGGGTCTCGTTGCCGGGCTACCGGTTCGGCGGCAAGACGCACTGGTTCGAGCGGGCGAACGGTGCGGCCGACATGGCGGCCGCGGTGACCGACGCGCCGCGGCGCGAGGGCGACCCGGCGCGATGGGTGCGCGCGGAGAGCTGGACACCCGTGGGTGATGAGCGTCTGCGCGAGCGGATCGATGGTCCGACACTCCTCGTAGGCACGCCCGGTGACGGTGACGCGTTGCGGCTGGCGTTGCCGGAGGCGGCGACGTGCGACCCCGATCTGGCTCGCGGGACGGACGGTTACCGTGGCTTCGTCGACCGTCTCGAGCGCGACGGGGTGCCCGCACGACTTGTCGTCGACGTCCGCGGGTCGGCGCCCGACGAGGTGTTCCTCAAGCTCGTCCACCTCGTCCAGGCGCTCGCGCGCTGGGACGGGGTGCGCACGATCGCACTAGACATCGTGACCGGTGGCGCGCTCGACACGCTCGGCGACGGCGTCACCGACCCCGGCGGCGCACTCGCCATCGGCGTCGCCGAGGTCGCGCGCAAGGAGTGGCCGCACGTGCGCACGCGCGTCATCGACATCGGCCCGAGTGGGGGCGCTCCGGGCGAAAGTGCCGGACGCGATGCCACGGCACTCGCACGGGTGCTGGCCGCGCGTGGAGGCGACGCGGTCATCGGTGTGCGTGACGGGCGTCCGTGGGCACGTCAGGCGGTCTCCGCACCGCTCGCTCATGCTCCTTCGGACGGGCGGGGCGGCGTCACGCCCGCAGCCGGAGCCCACGTCATCGTCGGCGGCTTCGGTGGCATCGGTCGGCGCCTCGCGCGGCGTCTCGTCGAGCGCGGAGCGCACGTCGTGCTGACCCATCGACCAACGGCGTCCGGGGAGAGCGAGCGACGGGCCTTCGTCGACGAACTCGCGCCGCTCGGCGGACGGATCGGGAGCGCGCCGCTCGACCTCGACGACGACGTCGACGCGCGCGAGCTGTTCACCCGGCTGTCCGTCGATGCGCCGCTCGCCGCGGTCTATCATCTCGCTGGGCGCACCGACGACGCGCCGCTGTCGAGCAAGGGCGACGAGGCGATGCTGGCCGTGCTCGCGGCGAAGGTGGACGGCACCCGCGTGCTCGATGCGGCGCTCGGTGCGACCCGCGGCACCGCGCCGCTGGTGCTGTTCTCGTCCGTCGCCGCTTGGTCGGGTCCGGTCGGGCAGGTCGACTATGCAGCGGCCAATGCCTACCAGATGGCGTTCGCTCGCACCACCCGTCCGCACGCTCACCCGGTGGTCGCGATCGCCTGGCCGGGTTGGCGCAGGACGGGCATGGTCGCGCGTATCGGTGACGAGGGCGCCCGTCGGCTGGTCGACTCACACGGCGTCGAACCGACGGTGGCGCTCGATGTTCTCGAGGCGGTGCTGGAGGACGGGCGCGCGACCAGCTGGGTGTCGCCTTTGCCACTGGATCTGCTCGAGACGCCGTTGGTCCGCGACGTCACCGCGTCGCACGCCGATGCGACCACGACCGACGGGAACGGCGAGACGGCGAGCGCTGAGGATCGCGTCGCTCGACACTGGAGGGCGCTCCTCGGGTTCGACGACATAGGTCCGGACGAGAACTATTTCGACCTCGGCGGAACGTCGCTCGTCGCGGTCAAGCTCTGTGGACGGTTAGAGCGCGAGTTCGACGTACCGCTGGCCGTCGAGGAACTGCTCGCCGCGCCGACGATCGCCGCGCTCGGTGCGCTGCTCGAACGGCGGGTGGTGGAGAGCGGCGTGCAGGCCTCGGCCGCCGCGTCTGATCCGGAGACAGTGAATCCGATCGGCAGCGCGAACGCGGCGAGCGGTGTCGCGGACGAGGCAAGCATCGTCACGTCGACCCTCTCCGCTGTGCCCACACCGACGCTGTCGAGTGACGAGAATTACCGCGACGACGCGCCCGCGAGCGTCCGGCAGGCGGAACGTGCGAAGTCGGACGGGGCGGCGGCTCGGCCGAGTCTCGTGCCGATCGCCGCGGCAGCGGGAGAGGTAGCCGATGCGGTGCCTGTATATCTTGTGCACGCTCACGGCGGCATGGTCATCGGCTACCGAAAGCTCGCGCAGGAGATCGCTCGTCACAGACCGGTCTTCGGCTTGCAGTCGCGTGGCATACGCGGCGACGAAGCCCCGCTGGAACGCATCGAGGAGATGGCCGAACACTATGCTCGGGAGATCGTCGCTCACCGGCCCGAGGGACCGTGGGTGATCGGCGGTTATTGCATGGGCGGCACGATCGCGTGGGAAGTCGCTCGCTGTCTCGAGGCGAATGGTCATCCCGCGGCGCTCGTGTTCATGCTGCAGTCCTTCCACCGCGATCTTGAATACCCGATCGTCCAGAACGGTCGGACCGCCTACCCGTCGCACGTCGGCGCGTGGCGCAGGCTCACCCTGTTCAAGGACAAGGCGGTCGAGGCGCTCGTGCGCCACGTACGGGGTTCGGAAGGGACGGGGAGCGCGTTCGGCGGTCTCGTCCGGGGCTCGATGCGGCGGCTGCGCCGCACGCTGGCTCGCTCGGGCGAGCGACGGCCGGTCCGTCCCGGGCTGAACACAGCCGACGAGCCGGCCTTGCTCGCCGTGCACGCGGCCAACGGTCGGGCCTTCTACGATTACGATCCCGCATCGCTCGGCAGCGCCGTCTCCTTCTATCCCGCCGCGCACCAGCCGCGTCACGTCCGCAACGACCCGATGCTCGGTTGGCAGCGGCTCGTCGGTGGTCCGGTCAATATTCGACCCGTGCCGGGCAGCTTTCTGATCGGGCTCGACGGACTGGACCTCGCGAGCGTCGCGAACCACCTCGAGCGCGATATGGCCACCGCTCTTGGCACCGGCGGCCGGACGGCGGATACCGTGGCGGCGGACGTCGGGGAGCGGGAATTTGAGCGTGCGTGAGAGGCGACTCGCGCGCGCGAGCGCGCCGATGCCGCTGGCGTGGTTGATCCGGCTGTCGGGTGAGCGCGTCTATAGACCGATGTACCACACCGTGCGCGGTGACTACCCGCTGCCCCACATCGAACACCTGTACACGCCGCACACCGCCGAACGCTTCGCCCGGGATCTGGACACGTTGCTGCAGCGGTTCGATCCGATCGGGCTCGACGAGCTGCCGACGGCCCTGTCCGGAGAACGCCACGGGCGGCGACCGGCGCTGTTGCTGACGTTCGACGACGGGCTGCGGGAGGTGCACGACGTTGCGCTGCCCGTGCTCCGCGCCAAGGGGGTGCCGGCTATCGTCTTCGTCAATTCCGCCTTCGTAGGCAACCGCGCGCTGTTCTTCCGCTATCTCGCGAGCGCGCTGATCGCCCACGCGGAGATGCGCCCCCCGTCCGACAGGCTCGCCGGCGAGCTCGTCGATACCTTGCGCGGGACCGAATCCGGCACGGGAGGAGGGCGGAACATCGACTGGCGTCGCGCTTTGCTCGACATGCGCTACGCTGATCGCCATCGTCTCGACGCCGCCGCGCTGCTGTTGGAGTTCGACACGCATGCCTTTCTCGCCCGACAACGCCCCTACCTGTCGCTCGAGGAGCTCGAACGGTTGCGGACGGAAGGTTTCGCGATCGGCGCTCACAGCGTCGATCACCCGCTCTATCGGGAACTCGAGCTCGACGAGCAGCTGGCGCAGACACGGGCAAGCTGCGACTACGTGCGGCGTACGTTCGCGCAGTCCGACTGCACGTTCGCCTTCCCGTTCAGCGACGTCGGTGTCCACGGCGCGTTCTTCGAGCGGGTGCGCGACGAGGGCATCGCGAGCACGCTGTTCGGCGGCCAGGGATATCGCCTCGAATCCTTTCCCGCCATGGTGCAGCGTCACTCGATGGAAGGACGCGAGGGCAGCGTCGAACAGCTGCTTCGCGCCGACCATGTCATGTCGCTCGCCCGACGGGTGTCCGGACGCTACCGCGTCAGACGCGGATGAAACTCGATCCCTGGCCGAGCTGCCGCGTCGCGCGTGTCGTCATCACGCCCGACAGTCCGCTCGCGCTGGCGGGCTACCTGAATCGCCGCGAGCCGAGTGAGGGTGTCGCGAGCGCTCTGGAAGGCAACCTGCTGCTCACCGCGGTCGACGGGGCGCCGCTGTTGATGATCGCACTCGACACGCTGTTCGGCAGCGAGGCGCTGTGCGAGGGCATCGTGCGGAGACTGGCCGCGAGCCTACCGGGGCTCTCTCCCGAGCGGGTTCAACTGATCGCCTCCCACACGCACTACGCGCCGTCGCTCGACCCGTCCAAGCCTTGTCTCGGCATCGTCGACGAGGAGTACTTCGCCTTCTGCATCGAGCGTATCGCCACGGCGATCGAGACCGTGCTCCCCCGTCCCGCGACAGAGGTGCAGACGTGTCGTCGCGGGCAAGCGACCTGCCTGGCGAACGTCTACCGGCGTTTGGAGACGTGGGTACGCGAGCGGCGCTCGCTGCGGTTCCGGCGAGAGTACGCGACAGCGCCGGACACGCGCGTCGCGGTCGATCACCAGCTGCGAATCGCGCGTCTCGTAGGCGAGGACGACGAGACCCTCTGCGTGCTGTGGTCGTGGCCCTGCCATGCGGTTTCCCGCGGCGAGACGCGGACGATTTCGGCCGACTTTCCCGGCGCCGTACGCGACGTTCTGCGCGAGCGCTACGGTGAGGGGCTGCCGGTACTGTACTTCCCGGGATTCTGCGGCGACCTGCGACCGTTCTCGCACCGTGCCCGGCGCTCGATGCGCGACCTGCTGGCGATGCCGTTCGCTCGCGGTTTCGAGGTGCCGGACGCGGCAAGCCACGCGGCCCTGTGCCGGACGGTCGCGAACGCGGCTTTGCGCGCCGACGCCGACACCGAGGGTTGGATCACCGACGCCGGCCCGCCTGTGGAGACATCGATTGCCGGTGTCGAGAAGCCGCTCACGCGGCTTCTCGACGGTTACGCGGGCTCGGCGGGCCTGCGGTGCACGCACCTGTCGCTACCTCCCCTGCGGTTCGCGCTGCTCGGCGCTGAGGTCTGCTCCGGTTACGCCGACGCGGTTGCCGACATCGACTTCCCGAGCGGTTACGCCAACGCGGTCTTCGGCTACCTGCCTACCTCGAGTCAGGTGGTCGAAGGCGGGTACGAGGTCGACGGTTTCATGCCGGCGTTCTCGCTCGAGGGACGTTTTCGGACGGACATCGACGGTGTAGTCAGAACGCTGCTGGGGGGCGACGGAGCCGTCCGTGACGCGGTGGGTGCCGCACCACGAGCAACGTGGTTCGGCGATCGGGTGCAGGAGTGAACCGCTATACTCCGCCCATCCCCTTTCCTGCCTCGCCCATGAGTCAACGGTTCCCCCCGCTCCGCTCCGGTGCCCCGCGCCCTTCCGCAGTGATCGCCGTACAGGTGCCTGCACCGGCCGCTGTCGCCCCTGCCGTGGCGAGAGCGGCTCCAGTCGTGACGTTGATCGTGGCGCTGGTGGCAGCCCTCGCGACCAGTCCGTCCGTCCGCGCACAGGTCCTGGAGGACGAGACCGACGGACCGTCGATTGCCCTTGGAGAAACCAGTCTCTTCCCGTCGTTGCGTATCGATGCGGTGCGCGACGATAACGTCTACCTGACGGAGGGGGACGAGATTGACGGCACTGCGGCGATCGTCTCGCCGCGGCTGCTGTGGGTTGCGGACCGGCGACTGCTGACTCTACGCGGCATCTACGTGGGCGAGTACGCTCAGGGCTCGGAGTCGGTGCTCGAGTACGCGGATCACACGCTCGGCCTGGAGCTGGAGGCGAGCCCCGGCAAGCGACTACGCATCAATGGTGATCTCGCGTACGTGCGCAGGCACCAGCGACCGGGAACCAGACTGACGCTAGGTCTCGGCGCGACGTTCGACGAGCCGGTGACGTTCGATCAGATTGAGCTGGCCGGCAGAACGCGCTACGGGGCCGACGGCGCGCGTGGCAATGTCGTGTTCGGTTTCCGGATCCGCGGCCGGAGCTACGCGAACCTTCCAGTCGTGACCGACGGGCGCGATTTTGTCGTCGTCGAGCCGTTCACGCGGTTCTCCGTACGTGTCGCGGGCGATACCCGCGCGCTCGTCGAGCTGCGCTTCACCGACAACGATTTCGACGAGGGCGGGTTCGACCGTCGTGACGTGTCGATCCTCGGCGGCCTGACGTTCTCGGCGACTGATCGTTCGCGCGGCGAATTGAAGATCGGCGCGACCCGTTCGGATTACACGAACGATCGGCGAGACGTCAGGACCAATCTGATCGTCGAGGGCGCGTTCGACTTCGCCCTGCGCGAGTACAGCCGCTTGCGGCTCGTGTTGACGCGTGAGCTCGACAACGCCGCCGGCATCCAGATAGACGCCGTTGGCGGGGAGGCCGTGCGTGACGAGGCGCGGCTCGACTGGCGCTACGACTGGTCCGATCGGGTCTCCCACGCCGCGTTCGCGAGCTACGAGGCGATCACGCGCGGTTGCCTGGAGCTCGGAGACCGGACGGCGAGCGCTGGACTCGAACTCTCGCTGAAGGTCCGTCGATGGCTCGAGTTCGGGGTGAGCGGCGAGGCGGGACGGCGGAGCGGGATCGATTGCGACGGGGTCGACGAAGCCACCGTGGATGCGCTCGATTTTGACGCCACCCGGGTCGGCGGTTTCGTGCGTGCGCGCCTGTAGGACGTCGCGTAGAGTCACACTCCTTCACGAGTGACGGCGCACCGTGCGCCGCGTTGTGAGAAAATCTCGGGCGATGGGTGATCTGTCGGCGGGCCCGTCCGGCCCGTCCGGCCAAGCTCCGGGCGATGCGCGGAGCCTCGGCGTGGGTCTGGATTGGGCGATGGTTCCCACGCGATGCCGGCGCATCTCTATAGAATGCGTCCGTTCACACCGACGTTGCAGGAGACGTCTCGACCATGAGTTTCAGAATGCCAGGTTTGATCGCTGCGGTGACGTTGTTCTGCGCCCTGTCGGTCGGGTGTGCTGGGTCGGGCCCGACCCAGCCGTCTGTCCAGGCGCCGGACAGTACAGTGATGGCGGACGAGGTCGGCGCGATCGAGGACGTGGATGAGGGGGTCGCCGACGCGATCGCGGCGGGCGACCCGTCGGGCTATGTGCTCGGCAACGGCGACATCATCGGCATCCAGGTGTTCGACGAGCCGGATCTGACGCTCGAGGCCCGAGTCGGGTCGAGCGGCGTCATTAACTACTCGTACCTTGGTGACCTGATAGTCGCCGGGCGCACGCCGCTCGAGCTCGAGCGGACTATCGCCCAGCAACTTCGCGACGGCTACCTGGTCAACCCGTCCGTCAACATCACTGTCGTCCAGTACCGGCCGTTCTTCATCAACGGCGAGGTGCGCTCTCCGGGCGGCTACCCCTACCAACCGGGTCTGACGCTCGGACGCGCGATAGCTCTGGCCGGCGGCGTTACCGATCGCGCGTCCGTGCGCAAGATGTTCGTGGTTCAAGCTTCCAGCGGCTCGGACGATCCCATGCGCGTGGGCATGAACTACCGCGTCGCTCCCGGTGACGTCATATCGATCAACGAAGGGTTCTTCTGATGGCAAGCTCCGCTCCTTACGACGATTTCTCCGACGAGTCGGGGCAGTCACGCGATGACGGCTCGTTCTCCGATCAGCTGGACCTGCAACATTACCTGCGCATCCTGCGCAAGCACAAGTGGCCGATCGTGCTGTTCAGCGCCGCGATCACTGTTCTGGCGGCGTACTACGCGTTCACCGCGACGCCGGTCTACAGCGCCACCTCGACGTTGCTGATAGAGCCGCAGGGCTCGAACCCGGTGACCTTCGAGTCTCTGGTCGGCGCGGATTCCGAGACGCAGGACTACTACGAGACGCAGTTCGAGTTGCTGAAGAGCCGTAATCTAGCATTCCGCGTCATCGACGAACTGCAGCTCTGGAACGATCCGGAGCTCGCTCCGGCCGGCGGTGTTGACTCATCGGGGACGGCGTTCGGTGGCGACGCCTCGGCTGGCGGCGGACTCGACTCGTTCGTCGACTCGGTGTCGGGCCAGCTCGGCCTAGGAGAAGGCGATGCCGCCGACGAGACGAGTGCCGCGGCCGGAACAGCTGCGGGCATGGAGTCGTCTGCCGACGCCGACGCTTCGATCGCGGGTGCCGACGCGGTACCGGTGACCGCCCCTGCCGGAGTCGCTTCGTCGGATCCGACCGCGTTGTCCGGGGACCTAGCGGTCGTCGAGCTCGAGGATCCGCGCATGACGCCGAGTCAGCAAAGAGTACTCGGCGCGTTCATGCAGCGGTTGACGATCGCACCGGTGCGCAAGACCAAACTGGTGAAGATCAGCTACGAGTCGACCGATCCGGAGCTCGCCGCGCGCGTCGCGAACACGGTGGGCGAGCAGTATATCGACAGCTACCTCGACGCGAAGATGGAGCTGACGACCAAGGCGGCTTCTTGGCTCAACGAGCGTCTGCAGTCGCTCAAGGCGACGCTCGACGAATCCGAGGATCGGCTGATCGCGTTCAAGGAGGACAACGGGCTTGTCGACGTCGACGGCAGCGTCGGCCGCCTCAACGAGCAGGAGCTACTGCTCGTCACCGCCGAACTTGCCGAGGCGCGGAGCGATTTCGCCGACGCCTCCGATCTCTACCGCGAGGTGGAGGCGTTGCGCGATCGACCGGAGCTGCTCGAATCCATTCCGACGGTGCGTTCCGATCCTCTCGTGCAGCAAGTCAAGATCGAGCAGGGGCGGGCGCAGCGTGAGCTCGACGAGTTGCTGAACCGTTACGGGGAGCTTCATCCTCGGGTGGTCGACGCGAAGTCCCAGCTCGCGTCGCTCGATACCGCTTTACGCGGACACATCGATCGCGTAGCCGGGACGATCGAGAAGGACTATCAGCTGCTTCGTCAGCGCGTCGACACGGTGCAGGCCAAGCTCGCCAGCGGCAAGCAGGACATCCAGGCGATCGGGACGAAAAAGTTCGAACTCGACGCGCTCGAGCGCGAAGTGGCGACGAACCAGAACATCTACGAGACCTTTTTCAATCGCATGACCGAGGCGCGCTCGGCCGATGGGCTCGACAACGCGAACGCCCGGGTCGCCGACTATGCCAGCGCACCGGTCAGCCCGGTCAAGCCGAAGAAAGAGCTGATCATCGCGCTCGCGGCACTCGCCTCGCTCGTTCTGTCGATGCTGATGGCGTTTTTGTACGAGCAGATGGATGACACGGTCAAGAGCACCGGCGACGTCGAACGTAAGCTCGGTGTGAAACTGCTCGGCATCCTCCCGCTGGTCAAGGGCGGAATGTTCATGAGGGGCAAAGGCAACGTATTGCCGCTGGACCCCACCTCGATCACCGACAAGAAGGGTACGTTCGCGGAGTCTGTCAACACGGTTCGGACGGCCTTGTGTCTCGGTGACAAGAACGACGAGCTGCGGCAGGTCTTCATGGTGACCTCTTCTGTACCGGGTGAGGGCAAGTCGACGGCGTCGCTGAACCTCGCGTACTCACTCGCCCAGCTCGAGCGGGTGCTGATCATAGACTGTGACCTCAGGCGTCCGACGATGGGCAAGGTGGCAGGCTTCGAGAGGAGCGAGGTCGGGCTCAGCGATCTGATCTCCGGAGGGGCATCCGCGCGTCACTGCATCAAGCGCGGGCAGTTCGACGGGATGATCGACATTCTGCCGGCTGGTCGGCCGGTCGATCAACCGCTCGAGCTGCTGTCGTCGAAGCGCTTCGAAAAGATTCTCGAGCAGCTGCGTCGCCATTATGATCGCATTGTGCTCGACTGCGCGCCGACGCAGGCCGTCTCAGATGCTCTGGTCATCAGCAAGGTCGCCGATACCGTGGTCTTCATCGTCAAGTCGCACGACACGTCGATCGAACTCGCGCGGCGCGGTTTGCAGCGACTCGCCCAGGTCAACGCCCGGATCGGAGGCGTCGTGATCACTCAGGTCGATATTGACAAGATCACCTCGTATGGTGGAGATCACTACTACCAGGGTTACTATGATTACTACGGATACAACGATGCGGGCGAGCGGGTAAGTGGTGGTCAAAGCAGGTTGCAGTTGACCCAGGAAGACCTGATCAGCATTCGCAGCGACGATCGTGAGGTATCGCTTGACCTTGACTACGAGCCGGGTCGTCGCAGCGCTGCTCCCGACGAGAGCACCAGGCGACGGGCGGAGCCGGCGGATCGTAGGCCTTCTGTGGCATCTGCAGCAAGCGATCGACGGGGGGCGGAGCGGGAGACGCTTCACGCGAGCGTAGCGCACGAGCATGATCGGCCCCGGACTGCCGGGGACGGTGTGCGGCGTCCGCGACGTCTCCAAGACGATCTCGATATCTTGTAGATTACCGATAATGATGAATTCATCTGACGAGGACGCCGTGTCCGAGCGATCCCGGAAGCGCAATGGAAGGCTACTCGAGCGATTCCTGACATGGAACAGGGAAGCGTCACGAGGATTCGACCGACTGCTTGGCATCGGCTGGGAGTCGATTCGTGCAGAGGAGCGGCGCGTCATCGAATCGATCCTTTTCGAGGGTGCTAAAGTCGCTGATGTCGGTGGCGGAAAGAAGCCTTTCTTTTCCACTAAGGATCCCCGGATCGATCGATACGTCGGTCTCGATCTCGAAGTCAGCGAGCTTGAGCTGGCACCCGTGGGAAGCTACGACATGTTCGAGGCGTGTGATGTCACTCGACCGTCCGACGCGCTGAAGGGTCAATTCGACATCATCATCTGCAAGAACACCCTGGAGCATGTTCTCGACGCCGGCGACGGGTTGCGGGGACTGCACGATATGCTCAAGCCGGGTGGTCGCTGCTATGTGGCCGTGCCGTGCCGTTTGGCCTTGTTCGCGACGCTCAACCGCTGGGTGCCCGAGCTGGTGAAGAGAAAGGTGTTGTTTGCGCTCTTTCCGGAGAAACGTACGGACGGTTTCAAGGCGTATTACGACCAAGCGACGCCATCGCGTTACCAACAGCTTGTGGAGAAATGCGGCTCGCAGATCACCTATGAGAAGCGCTTTTACTGGTCGAGCTACTTCACGGTGTTCGTTCCGGCGTACATCGCGTGGCGAGCGTCGACGGCCGTCGCGAGAGCCGTCTCCTCGGATTACTGCGAACGTTTTCACATTGTCTTCACACGACCTGCCGAGCAGTGATGGAAATTCGATATCGGCAGCTTGCGAGGCGTGACAGCACGTTCACAAGTCAAGGAAGAAAGCCATGATTGCTTCTTCAAGCCCTTGATTCGTTGAAGCGCTCATCGAATCGGTCAAGAGCGTAGCGGCAGAGAGTGGCGAAGAGTGTTGAGGGGCTGTCGTGTGGCCGCGGACGGCTACTGCGTCATCCCCGATTTCTGCCGGAATTCTGTCCCGCTTTCGAGTCTCTCGGTCGCACGAGTGATGACGAGCTGCCGTGGCATGAGGTTCGCCTGGTGATCGAGCACGGCGTCGATGAGGGTCGATCACGATCTCCGCCGCGCGGACTCACCTTTCCATCGCGGTGGGTTGGAGGAGCTCGTCGAGCGACCTTGAGCAGAGGATCGGCGGCACGCGGCTTCGGATCGCGATTGCGCCGACGAGATCGGGTAGATTGTCGAAGGCAAGAACGCGCCAGTCACGGGCGCTCGTTCCAGGCAGAGAAGCCCGGACGAGTGCATCGTTGCAGAATGCGCCGAGACGTACCTCGACATCGAGAAGGTGTCGCGTTACGCCGAGACCGACGCCCTTCAGCAGCGCCTCTTTGCGAGTCCAGCCAGCGAGCAGTGCCCGCGAGACGTCGTCCATCGCCTTCAAGCGGTCCCGCTGGTCGCCCGCACCGGCGGCTGTCATGGCGAGCGTGTCGCGTTCGCGGTCGGTGAACGCGATCGCCGCGACGCTCTTCCAGTCGGTCATCGGCCGAAGTCGCTCCACGTCCACGCCGATCGACTGGTCTTTCGCGATGGCGATGACGAGGTGAGCGTCGGTGTGGGACACGTTGAACGACGGGCCGCCAGGCAGGACAGGTTTGCCGTGCGCGCCGCGTCGCAAAGGCAGGTCGGCCGCCGCGACACCCAGCGTCCGGCCGAGTGCGAGTCGGAGAGCGATCCTCGAGAGCGCCCGCGCGTCGCGCACCGCACCGGCGCGCGCGGAGACGATGTCGCGCCGTTCCCTATCGCAGAGAACGTCTGTCCGGTCGAGCAAGGGCACGAGGCGAGCAAACGTACCGTCCCAGACATCGATGCTCGGATGGTTCGTGAGATCGATGTCCGAACCGCTCCGAGTGCCGATGTTCGGATCGGACATCTTGCGGTGCGCCGCCGGTGGCATCAGAGGACGAGTGGCTCGACGTTCAGCACAATGCCGTAGCGGTCGTGCACCGCATCGATCACGCGGCTGGCGAGCGCCATCAGAGCCTGCCCGTCACTATCCCCCTCATGCACAAGCACTAGCGCCTGGTTCTCGTGCACGCCGACCCCGTTCTCGCGGTGCCCTCGGAAGCCGAGCTGGTCGATCAGCCAGCCGGCGGCGAGCTTGACCCGCCCGTCAGGCTGGGCGTAGCGGACGAGGGGGGGAAAGCGCTCGCTCAGAGCGTCGGCCTCACTCGCCTCGACGACGGGGTTGTGGAAAAAGCTGCCGACGTTGCCGATATGGTCCGGATCCGGCAGCCGCTCACGTCGAATCGCGATCACGGCGTCGGCGACGGCCCGCGCGGTGGGTGTCTCGATGCCACGGTGACGCAGCTCGGCGGCGAGGCTCGCGTAGCTGGCTACGACAGGCCGGTGCGGACCGAGTTCGAACGTCGCTGACGTGATGATCCAGTCGCCACGCTCGCGCTTGAAGCGACTGTCTCGGTAGCCGAATGCGCAGTCGGCCGCGTCGAGCTCACGGAAGGCGCGGTTCGGGCGGTGCCAGGCACGCACCCCGACAAGTCGCTCGTCGAGTTCGACGCCGTAAGCGCCAATGTTTTGGACCGGGGCTGCGCCGACGGTGCCGGGGATCAGGGCCAGGTTCTCGAGTCCGCCGAGCTTGAGCGAAAGCGTGCGCACGACCAGCGCATGCCAAGCCGCGCCCGCCTCGGCGGTAACTCGCACGGCGCCACTCGCGGTGGGTGGCGAACACGTGATGGCCTCCCCGGTGAGTCGGACGACGAGACCGGGTAGATCCCGGGTAAGCACGATGTTGCTGCCGCCGCCGATCACGAAGGGCTCGAGTTGTTGAGTGTCGGCGTAGTCGAGCAGCGTGACGAGCGCTGCCTCGTCGGACACCTCCGCGTAGTGCTCGGCGACGCTCGGCAACCGGAGAGTGTTCATGCCATCGAGCGGCTGGTTCTCGCGAACGTCGATCACGACCCGGAGATCGGTCCAGCCGGTCGACTGGGAGTCGCCATCGCAGACCCGTTCGCCGATCCTGTCTTCGACGCGGGTGTCGGTCCGGTCCTCGGCCGGATCGGCTCGCCACTAAGAAGGTCCTCGACGATCATCCTGCAGGCATCTCCGGTGCCGTACGGGTTGCTCGCCTGGCTCATCCCCGCGTGGTAAGCGCGGTCGTCGAGGAGGCGCAGCGTCTCCGCTAACAAGCGATCGGGATCGGTGCCGACGAGGCGTACGGTGCCGGCGGCCACCGCCTCGGGACGCTCGGTCGTCTCGCGCATGACCAGCACGGGTTTCCCGAGCGCCGGGGCTTCTTCCTGGATGCCGCCCGAGTCGGTGATGATCAGATCGCTCCGCCCCATCAGCCAGACGAACGGCAGGTAACCGAGCGGCTCGATCAGGTGGATGTTGTCGCACCCGGCGAGCAGGCGATCGACTGGCTCGCGCACGGCCGGGTTGAGATGCACCGGATAGACGATTTGCACGTCGTCCCGCTCGGCGACGCGCCGAAGCGCGAGGCAGATGTCCTCGAACCCTTGCCCGAAGTTCTCGCGTCGGTGGCCGGTGACGAGGATCAGTCGCCGTGAAGGGTCGAGGAACTCGAGACCGCGGGCGGCCTCGGCGGCGAGCGTGTTCTCCACGCGAAGACGTTCGGTGACCGCGAGCAATGCATCGATAACGGTGTTGCCGGTGACGAGGATACGTGACGGGTCGACGTTCTCGGCAAGCAGGTTGTCGCGCGCTTCCGGCGTCGGCGCATAGTGACGGTCGGCCAATGCGCCGACGAGCCGACGGTTGCCTTCCTCGGGCCACGGGGCTCCGAGATCGCCGGTGCGCAGGCCCGCCTCCACATGGGAGACGGGAATGCGATGGTAGTAGGCGGCGAGCGTCGAGGCCGCCGTGGTATTGGTATCGCCGTGGACGAGCACGCGATCGGGCTGGAATCGGGTAAACACGTCGTCAAGCCCGCTCAGGACGGCACTCGAGACATCGGTGAGGGTTTGTCCGGCGCGCATGATGCCGAGATCGATGTCCGGCGACAGCTCGAAGAGCGACAGCGCCTGACCGAGCATCTCGCGGTGCTGGCCGGTCGAGCAGAAGCGCGCATCGACACCCTCGGTCGTGACCAGGCGCTGCATCAACGGCGCCATCTTGATGGCCTCCGGGCGAGTGCCGCAGACGATCAACAGCCGAATCGGAGGTCTCAAGACTGGCTCACGAGATGCGGAGAGAAGGATATCGGACGGCGAGGTCGTGCCACGCGCGCATCGGCGATCCTCGTCGTGCTCACCGCACCGCGAAAGCGGCCCCGTTCGCGAGTGGCGAGACGGGGCCCGGAAGATCGTGCAACCGGCAAGCCGGGCGTCAGGCGCTCTTTACCGCCTTCACCGCCGGTGCCACGGCATGCTTGCCCGGCCGCCCGATGCAGTCGTACACGAGCCCCGCCTCGACCACGTGTGCCGGATCGTACAGGTTCCGCCCGTCGACGATCAGGTCTCCGTCCAGCCCCTTCGCCACCTTTTCGAGATCCACGCTCCGGAACTCCCGCCACTCGGTGTTGATCAGTAGCGCATCGCACCCCTCGAGTGTATCCATCGCCGTGCCGACGAGCTCCATGCGCTTCTCGTCGGGGTAGAAATGACGCATCTCCTTCATCGCGACCGGGTCGTAGGCACGCACGCGGCCGCCGGCGGCGAAGATCGCCTCGATCAGCACCCGTGCCGGCGCCTCGCGGAGATCATCCGTGTTCGGCTTGAACGACAGTCCCCAGACGGCGAAGGTCTTGCCGGACAGGTCGTCGCCGAGGTGCCTGGTCAACTTCTCGAACAGGACGTGCTTCTGGCGATCGTTGACGCTCTCGACCGACTGCAGGAGCTCGGGCTCGTAGCCGGTGGCGCGAGCCGTCGCGACGAGCGCCTTGACGTCCTTGGGGAAGCAGGAGCCGCCGTAGCCGCAGCCGGGATAGATGAAGTGGTAGCCGATGCGCGGGTCGGAGCCGATGCCGACGCGCACGTCCTCGATATCGGCACCGAGGCGGTCGGCGATGTTCGACAGCTCGTTCATGAAGCTGATCTTGGTGGCGAGCAGGGAATTCGCCGCGTACTTGGTGAGCTCGGAGGACTTGCGGCCCATGAAGATCAGGCGATCGCGGCGGTTGCGGCAGAACGGCGCGTACAGGTCGCGCATGACCTCGATCGCGTGCTCGTCGTCGGTGCCGATGACGATGCGATCGGGCTTCATGAAGTCCTCGATCGCGGCCCCTTCCTTCAGGAACTCGGGGTTGGAGATGACGGCGTAGTCGATCTTCTCGCCGCGCTCGCCGAGCCCGTCGGCGATGACCTTCTCGACCATGTCGCCGGTGCCGACCGGAACGGTCGACTTGTTGACGACGATCTTCGGCGCCGTCATGCGCTCGGCGATGGTCTTCGCGACGGCGGCGACGTACTGCATGTCGGCCGAGCCGTCCTCGCCCGGCGGGGTGCCGACGGCGATGAACTGCACTTCGCTGTGGGCGACGGCGCGATCCCTGTCGGTGGTGAAGTCGAGCCGCTCGGCCTCGACGTTGCGCTTGATGACGTCGTCGAGGCCGGGCTCGAAGATCGGGATGATCCCCTTCTTCAGGTTCGCGACCTTGGTCTCGTCGACATCGACGCAGAGAACCTCGTTGCCGACGTCGGCGATCAGCGCGCCGGTGACCAGACCGACGTAGCCGGAGCCGTAGATGGTGACTTTCATGTGTTGACCTGTTGGGGCGATGCGGGTTTCGAGGGCCGCGCGCGGTGAGTCGCGGCGGATTCTACGCGACGAACGGCCGAAAAACGTGACTGCGGTCCGATTCGGGCGGGTTACCGTCCTGCCGACGGAGCCAGTTCCGTGCCATTGAACCTCGGAGGACGGCCGGGCCGGGCGGCCCTGACGGATCGGGCGAGTCGGACAGCACCGTGGGCCGGGCAAGCGAGGCTGGCGAAAACGGATGTACCCGAGCGGACGAGGACGGAGGGAAGCCGTCGGCCGGGCAAGGTCGCTGAAAGCGGCGACGTGTTGCTGCAACCGAGCGCCGAGGACGGTGAGAAACGAGCCTGGCCCCGATGCGCAGGTGGTGTGGCGCGTCACATGCCGAAAAAACGGGCACGAAGTACCACTTTCACGTGAAAACAGTCACATTGCCGCCGAGCCGCCGAGCCGCCGAGCCGCCGAGCCGCCGCGCCGCCGAGCCGCCGAGCCGCCGAGCCGCCGAGCCGCCGAGCCGCCGAGCCGCCGAGCCGTTTCCGCATGCCACCGCATCGACGATCATGCACTCGCGGGTGTGTCCCAAGCCGAAGTGCGTCAGGAAACGGTCGCCGATCGCGCCGTCGGCCGCCCTCAGCAGCCGGCGAGACGCTCGCTGAGCGAGTTGCAGCGCGCGATGAACTGCCTGGTGCTCCGCGGCATCGGCACGCGTGCCCGGGCGATCCAGTTGACCAGGTCACACCCCGCGGAGAGCGTGTTGCGGGCTTCCTCCAGCACGTAACGGCACTCGCGCGAGCAGTCGTCGGACAGTGCCGGCGAAAGGCTGCCGAGGGCCTCGCCGGCGGCGACGAAGCGCGGCCAGATCTCGAAGATCTCGTCGTCCGACTTCATCGTCTCGCACTCGTGCCGGGCGGCGGCGGCGAAGGCGTCGATCAGCGGAACGATGCCGGCGAACTCGGTGCGGGCGCCGAAGGTCTTGCGGAGCGTCGCGGCGAGCAGGTCGATGTTGGCCATCGTCTGCGCCACCTTGATGAAACGTGACTCGTAGTAGGCGACGATCGGCAGCGTGAATGCCCGGAACGGCTCGCCCCACAGCTCGTCGATGCCTTCCTCGCCGCTGAAGTGACGAACTTCGTGGCCGAGTTCGAGCGCTTCCTTGAAACAGTCGCCGCAGGCCTTCATCAGCTCGTTCGAGCGGCTGATACGCACGCCTTTCTCCTCCAGCTCGACGATCGCGGTGAAGATGTCGGTCGCGCGGTTGAACAGCGCGCCCGCGAGCATCGCGGCGTTGACCCGCTTCATCGCGGGGTCCTCCTGCGCTTCCCAGACGGCCCGCGCCAGCTCGAGCCGCTCGCCGGGCGTGTTGATGCCGGGCTCGGTGTGGTGGAAGGCGCGACGCGTCAGATGATCGATCAGCGTCTTGCGGGCGGTCAGCGACTCTTCGAGCGGCTCGTACCAGCGCACCCAGTAGCCGTGGAAGTGGATGTACTCGGTCCCCTCGATCGTTCGCCGAACGCCGTTGTCGAGCGTCTCGCGGGGCGGCTCGTCGGGCCGGCCGCCACTGTCCGGCGGGGTGTCCGGGAGGGCGACGGGCGAATCGGACACGGCCGTGCCGGGCGGCGCCGGGGGAAGTTCGTCGACCGGCGCCTTGCCGGTCACCCGCGAGGCGCCGGGCGGACGGGCGACGGACGCGCTCGATTCCGCGGCGGGCGTACCCGTGGTCGCGCTTACGGGAGAAGGTATGAACATGCAGCAGCCGATCGAACCTCGAAGTCGCGAAAGTATAACGAGACGGAGAGGTGCGCTCCCGAGATGGAGCGCGCGTTCCACGTTACCGTCACCTCTCGCGGGCACGACGGATATCGGCCTCGCGAGGGGGTGGATCGAGCTTTGGCCGCCACGTCCCTGATTCGCGAGAAGGAATCGCGAACCGAAGCGAATGTCCGCGATCGTCGGCTTCGTGACGGGGGCGGCAGTTCTCTGTCGTGTTCGGGACAGTATCCGTCACCTCGACGCAAGTCCGAGAACGGTTCGGGGTCGGCTGCGTCCAGCCAGGGTCGGCGGGGATCACAGCGGAGATCGACCGAGTTCGCCGGTAGCCGCTCGGGTCTGTGGAGGTCTGCTGGCTGCCGAGATCTGCCGGGGAGCTGCCGGGGGCTGCGAGGGGGCTGCGAGGGGGCTGCGAGGGGGCTGCGACGGGCTGCGCGCGGGGCTGCGGGAGTCTGCGAAGGGCTTCGAGGGGCTACCGAGGTCTACCGGGGTTCTGCCAAGGGCAGTGAAGGTACGCACGCACGGGCAATGGGGCCGACCCGGGAACAGTCGAGTCCGTGTCGGTGCCTCGCCAAGATCAGTCGAGGTCGTTCGGTCGCTCGTCGTCTGCCGAGGGCGGTCCGGGTCAGGTGGACCCCGCCGGAGTCAGGCCGGTCGAATCGCGAGCATCAGCGCCCGGCGCGGTCGCGGGTGTTCCTCGATCGTCAGCGCGGGATCGTGCGGGTCGAGCGCGTCGGCCAGCGAGTCGAAGGGCATCCATCCGGTCCTCCGCTGCTCGTCCGTGCCCGTGACGTCCACCGTGACGAGTCTGACGTCGACGAAGCCCGCCTCGACCAGCCAGCGGAGGACGCGCGACGCCGAGGGCATCGCGTGGACGTTACGCATGCGTGCGTACCGTCCGTCGATCGCGAGCTCGTCGTCGTCGCCGGATGGCGAGATCAGCGTCTCCAGCACCAGCTCCCCGCCCGGGCGGAGCGCGGCGTGAAGCTCGGCGAGGTGCGCCGCGTGGTCTCGGCGGTGGTAGAGCACGCCCATCGAGAACACGCTGTCGAACGCGGCCATCGGTGCCGGCAGCGTGTCGAGGGTCAGTGGCAGGAGCTGCACGGCCGGATCGCGGACGAGACGCGCGAGCAGCTCGAACTGGGTCGCGAACAGGAGTCCGGGCTCGATGCCGAGCACGAACGCCGCCCCGGCGCCACGCATGCGCCAGAGGTGGTAGCCGGAACCCGTGCCGACGTCCAGCACGGTGCGTCCGGCGAGCGGCTGCACATGGGCGGCGAGCCGTGCCCACTTCAGGTCCGATCGCCACTCGCAATCGACCCTCGTCCCGACGATGTCGAACGGGCCCTTGCGCCATGGAATCAGCGCCTCGAGCGCGTGTTCGAGGCGCCGGCGGTCATCGGGTGGGAGCGAGCGGCCCTCGATCGACACCGTCGGCGCGTCGAGCGTGACGCTGTCGACCTCGATGTGCGGCAGCGCCTCGAGGGCGGTGCGCCAGCGCGGAAGGTCGCCGTGACGCAAGGCCGCACCGCGTGCGTGAACGGCGTCGACGAGAGCGTCGCTCCACGATGCCAGCGCGCTGCGCGCGAGCGCCGAGCGAAGCGGCTGCTCGTCCAGGCGGTAGCCGGCCGGATCGTCCGTCGACGACGGCGATGCCTTCCCGGCACCGGACGGCGCATCCGGTCCGGGGCCGTCACTCACCCGCCCGCTCCGATGGCGACGGGGGCGTCGCGAGCCGGCTGATCCGGTGCATCCGGTGCATCCGGTGCATCCGGTGCGTGCGGCGCGTCCGGTGCGTCCGGCGAGGTCACCGGATCGCGACCAGGGAGACGAAGTTGAAGCACTGGAACCAGACGCTCGCACGCGCGAAGCCCGCGGCGTCGAGCCGTGCCTCGAGCCCTGCGAGCGTGTCCGGCACGAGCACGTTCTCGAGCGCGGCACGCTTTCTCGCGATCTCGCTGGTCGAGTACCCGTTGGCGCGCTTGAACGCGTGGTACATGCCGACGTGCAGCGCGTCGACGTCGGGGTCCTCGAAGCGGAGCTTCTCCGACAGGATCAGCGCACCGCCCGGCACGAGCGCTCGGGCGACACCGGCGAGCAGTTCGTCGCGCGCACCCGGCGCGACGAACTGCAGAGTGAAGTTCATGGCGGTGACCGAGCAGCGCGCCAGCGGGAAGTCGACGAGATCGGCTTCGGTCAGGTCGATCGGCGGAGCCTGGATCTCGGGCGGGGTGGCGGCGACGGCGTCGGCGACGAGGGTGCGGGCGCGCTCGATCATCGCCGGCGACTTGTCCACGCCGGTGATGCGGCAGCCTCGGTAGCGTTCGAAATCGCGCCCGTCGCTGCCACGCCGATGCTCGTCACGATCACCGCGCTCGCATTCGACGCCACCGGTTCCGCTCGCTAGGTCGCTTTCGCCACCGGCATCGCTACCGACGCCGCCATCGCCGCCATCGCCGCCATCGCCGTCGCCGTCGTCGTCGTCGCCGTCGTCGTCGCCGTCGTCGTCGCCGTCGTCACGATGCGTCGCGAGCGCCGCCCGCATCGCCAGCGCGCTCGCGCCGAGCGAGCAGCCGAGATCGTAGAGGCGGGTGTCGGGGCGGGCGAAGCGCGCGGCGAGCAGGCCGGTCTGCGCGACGATGCTCGCGTAGCCCGGGATCGAACGATCGAGCATGTCGGGGAAGACCCGGGCGACGTCGGCATCGAATCGGAACGGCGGCACGGCGTCGTCCGCCGAACCGCCGCGCGGGACGAACAGGGTGTCGCGGCCGATCCCGGCGGCCGCGGTCACGCCGCCGCCGGCCGGTCGCGCATCCTCAGGCACGAACCACCGGCTCCGTTCAGCCGCGTCGCGCGGCAAGCGTCTCGTGCAGCTCGAGCAGCAGCGTCTCGGTCGTGGCGAAATCGATGCAGGCGTCGGTGATCGAGACGCCGTGGCGCAGCGCCTTCGGGTCCGCGAGCGACTGCGAGCCCGCCTCGAGGTTCGACTCGATCATGACCCCGACGATCGACGCGGAGCCCGCGGCGAGCTGGGCGGCGACGTCGCGGGCCACTACCGGCTGCCGCTCGTGATCCTTGTTCGCGTTCGCGTGCGAGCAGTCGATCATGATGCGTGCGGGGAGTCCGGCCTTCGCCAGCGCCCGCTCGGTGCGGGCGACGTCGTCGGCCGAGTAGTTCGGTCGACCGCCACCGCCTCTGAGGATGACGTGCCCGTGGCGGTTGCCGCGCGTCCGCAGGACGGTCGCGCGGCCCTCGCCGTCGATGCCGAGAAAGGCGTGGGAGGCGGCGGCGGACTGCAAAGCGTTGATCGCGACGTCGAGCCCGCCGTCGGTGCCGTTCTTGAACCCGACCGCCGTCGACAGGCCGCTCGACATCTCGCGGTGCGTCTGCGATTCGGTGGTTCGCGCGCCGATCGCCGACCAGGAGAACAGGTCTGAGAGGTACTGGGGGCTGATCGGATCGAGCGCCTCGGTGCCGGTCGGCAGGCCGAGCTCGGCGAGATCGACGAGGAGCTCGCGCGCCGTGGCGAGACCGGTCTCGATGTCGAACGAGTCGTCGAGGTGCGGATCGTTGATCAGGCCCTTCCAGCCGACCGTGGTCCGCGGCTTCTCGAAGTAGACGCGCATGACCAGCTCGATGCGGTCGGCGACGCGCTCGCGCAGGCCGACCAGGCGCTCGGCGTACTCGCGGGCGGCGTCGACGTCGTGAATCGAGCACGGGCCGACGACCGTGAGCAGGCGATCGTCCGCCCCGTCGACGATCGCGTTGACGGCGGCGCGTCCCGCCTCGACCGTCGCCGTCGCACGCGCGGTGCGCGGGTAGCGCCGACGCAGCTCGGCCGGCGTGACGAGCGTCTGCTCGGACAGGATGTTGGTGTTCGACAGCGGCTCGTTGAGCGTGACGGCGACGGGACTGGCAGGCATGCGAAGCTCGGGCGTGACGGTGGACCGGGCAGGCCGGTCGGGGGCGGACGAGGTTACACGAGCGCCCATCGCTCCGGAAGTCACGGTGGCGGACGGCGGCCACGGCGTGGCGCGATCGCCGGGCAGGCGGACGGGCTCGTACACGGATCGCGGCACGTCCGCGACGACGCGTTCGTGGCGGCGGGTCCGCGAGAGAACGCGGGCACGATGGCAGGCGATGCGGCGATGCGGCGGTGCGGCGGTGCGGCGGTGCGGCGGTGCGGCAAGGCGCCAAGGCGGCAAGGCGGCAAGGCGGCAAGGCGGCAAGGCGGCAAGGCGGCAAGGCGGCGAGGCGGCGAGGCGGCGGTGCAGCGAGCCGGCGAGGCGGCAGGACGGGAACGAGCTGGAGAGTCGTCGTCGCCGCGTTTCGGCGCAGGGAGCCTAAGCCTTCTCGACCATCTCGAGCCCGCCCTTGCCGCCGGCGGCGAGGGCGGATCGTCCGTCGAGCAGCGCCGCGAGATCCTCCCCGAGCAGCGGCTCGCGCCAGCCCGCGAGGGCGCCGCGGCCATCGCCCGTGACCATGCGTTCGAGCAGCTTCGGCGGGGCGAGGAGCCCGGGGGCGATGCCGAGCTCGAGCCCGCGCTGATGCACCCACGCGTCGAGCAGCTGCACCCGGGCGGCGAGCCCGGCATCGAGCTTGCGCTTCTTCGCGAACGGCGGCACCGGCGCGGGCGTCCGCGTCGCGGCCTCGCCGATCAGCGTCACCAGCTCCGCGCCGTGCCGCTCGCGGATCTTCCGATCGAGTCCGCGCACGTGTCCGAGCTCGGTGTCGCTGTCGGGGCGCTGCTGGGCGAGGGCGAGCAGCACGTCGTCCTTCATCAGCCAGTTGCGGGGCAGGTTCCGCTGGCGGGCGGTCAGCTCCCGCCACTCCGCGAGCGCCTGGATGACGGCGAGGGTCGGGCCTTTGTAGCGCTGGATGTTCCTGATCTTCTTCCAGCGCTCGGCGGCCGGCTGATCGTACTTCGCCGGGTCTTCCGCCGCGGCGAACTCGGGGGCGAGCCAGTCGAGGCGGCCGAGCGACTCGAGCTCGTCACGCATCGAGAGGTAGAGCTTCTCTAGCCAGATGACGTCGTCGAGCGCGTAGTCGATCTGCTCGGGCGGGAGCGGGCGGCGTGTCCAGTCGGCGCGCGTGTGGGACTTGGCGAGCTCGACGTCGAGACGCTCGTTGACGAGGTTGCCGTAGCCGATCTGCTCGCCGTGGCCGAGCAGCGGGGCGGCGACCTGGGTGTCGAAGATCGGGGCGGGTACCCGACGGTTCATCAGCCAGAAGATCTCGAGATCCTGGGAGGCCGCGTGCAGCACCTTGACCACGGCGGGATCGTCGAGGATCGCGACGAACGGGCCGAGATCGTCGAGCGCGAGCGTGTCGATGCAGGCGAGTTGATCGTCGTGCTTGACCTGGACGAGACAGAGCTCGGGGCGGTAGGTGCGCTCGCGCAGGAACTCGGTGTCGATGGCGATGTAGGGCGCGGACGCTATCCGTGCGCAGAACGCGCTCAGGGCGTCGGCCGTATCGATGTACGCGTGCGCGGGAAGGTCGGTCATCGGCGGGGGCGGGCGGCGGTGGAGGACAGGTGCAGTGTATAGAGGTGGCCGGAGGGGCGTATCCGTCGTGGTGCGTCGCGGCCGGGGTCTCGGGCGACGGCGCCGTCACGGGATCTCGACGACGCGGAGCACGATGCCGTGGCGGGCGAGAAGCTCGGCCGCGGCGCGTCTGATCTGCGCACGCTGATCGTCGCTCGCGAGCCCGTGACGGACGACCAGCTCCAGCACGACGGATCGATCCTCGCGGTGGACGAGCGTGGTCGTGCGCCCGAGCTCGGTGCTCGCGAGTCGCCCGTCGCGGGCGAGCGGCTCGAGCAGGCCCTCGGCGATCTCGCGACCGTCGCGCAACAGCCGCTCGTGGAGGCCGTCCGCCACCGCGTCGTAGGTCGGCGAGGCGAGGTCGCGGGTCCTGACCACGCGTATCTCGTGGCCGATGAAGTCGGCGACCGGAAAGTTGCCGACGGTCGGCGCGTAGCCCGCGTAGTGCGGGAGGCCGTCCAGAGCGCGCTCGATGGCCGACCCGCGTTCGGTACCGTAGTAGTCCACGAAGTAGCTGCGGCAGGACGCGGGGCGAGCGTCCACGCGGACGGCTCCGGGGAGCCCGGGTCCGTCCGTGAACTCGATTCCGGGCGGGTGGCGCGCCGTGTCGCACCGATCGTCCGTCCCCTCCTCGTGGTCGTCAGAGCCGTCGTCAAGACCGTCGTCAGGGCCCGAGCGGGGGCCGTCGCCCGGGCGGCATTCGTCGGGCGACCCCCGGCGGCGTACCGACAACCCGCCGTCGCCCGTGAGCGACGTGTCGAAGCGCGTGCCGTCCCCGAGCGTCACGGCGCGCAATCGCCCACCCTCGTGCTCGAAGGTCGTCGTTCCGCCGTCGTCGCGGATCGCGCTGACGAGACGCCCGGCGTCGTATCGCAGCGTCGTCGCCTCGCCGTGCGCGAAGCGGATGTCGACCGGCTGCGAGCCGCGGAACGTGACCTCGCTCGCGTCCGGACGCCGCCAGACATGCGTGCCGTCGCGCGTGACGACGTCGCCGTCGGCGCCCTGGCCGGCGACGTAGGCCGATGGCGTGCCCGCGGACTCCGTCGAAGCCGGCCGGAAGCGGTGTCGGATTCCGCGTTCGTCGCGCACGATCAGATCGCGACCGTCCTTCGTCAGGACGAGATCGAAGTCGTGACGCCATCCCGCCCCGAGCGGGGTCGGCCCTGCATCTCCGGCTGGTGGCGGCACGAATCGGACCGGATCCGCGTCATGGTCGGTCGAGCCGCGCAGCACGATGGTCTCGCGCTCGCCCGACCCGTGCCGGATCGGTTCGGGTCGGATCGGTTCGGGAGAGGCGCGTGCGACCGGGACGGCCGTCGACACGACCGCGACGACCGTGACCAGGCAGGCGAGGACGTTGGTGCGCCAGCCGCCGCCGAACCGGCAGCGCTCGCTCGTCTCGCGGCTGCCGTCCGAACGATGGCGGCGAGCGGGCCGGTGGCGATGGCCGGGCGAGGGGCGGCACGCGCGGCGATCGTTCGTGGCGACGTCGGCGAACGCCGCGTCGGAATCCGGAATCTCGTGCATGCGGACATCCTTGTCGCGATCGACCGATCCGTCGGCCGTGGTACGCACGTTACGACGTCGGTCGAACGGCGGCAACGGGGCGAGCGGGCGCTCACCGTACGTCCGGTCGCGGTCGGCGCCCTCGATGCTGTACACAATGACAGCTTTCGGGCTCGCGTTCGAACCCGATCATCGACGCCGTCGAACGCCCGGCGAGGGCGCTTCCTCGCCGTTTCGGCCACTCGCGGGCGCGGGTGGTCTCGTGCGGCGCCTGACGATTTTCGTGACGGACGACACGCGGACGGACTTTCGTCGATCCGTCGTGTTGACGCTCCGGCGACGATGCCGTAGCGTCGATCGCGAAGGTACCGACACGGATTCGTCGGTTCGTCGGGAAACGGCCGACCACGGGCCATGGGGAAACGGATTTCCATCATGCAGTCAGAACGTACCTGCCTGCGCGTGCCGCGGCGCGCGCCACCACCGACTTCGCTCCGCCGTCTCCTCGTGCCGCTCGGGCTCGGGCTCGGCCTTTTCGTGCGCGCCGCGAACGCGGACACGCCATCCCTGCCGAGCATCGCCGCCGAGCACGTCAGCCGCCACGCGCCGAGCGACACCGAGTTCGCGCGGCGCCGGATCGAACTGTCGCCCGCGGGGCTGCGGGTGCGCGAACGCGCCGGCGGCGACGACCTGGAGATGATCCAGGATTTCGTGGCGAAACGCCTCTGGTTCGTGGATCGACGACGCGGCATCTCGCACGAATTGCCCGCGGAACTGTGGTCCTCTCCGCCGCCGGACGACGGCGCGGTGCCGACCGGCGGCCTGCTCGGCACGGAGCCGTGCGCGGGCCACGCGCGTCGGGCGGGGCGTCGGGGCGAGTGGCGCGGGCGCCGTGTCGAGTCGTGGCGCTGCCTGGATGCGGGCGGCGAGACGATCGCGCGCGAGTTCCTGGACAGGCGGCACGGCATCGTGGTCCGCCGGCAGACCGCCGACGGCCTTGTCGACGAGCTTCGTGACGTCCGTGCACGCGAATTCGACACCGGTCACTTCTCCCCACCGCCGCGATCGCGTGCGGTCGGTGCCCGCGAGTTCGCGCGCGGCGCGCCCGCGATCGGCCCGTTCGACGAACGGGCGCCGGGCGCGGTGTCCGCCCGATGAGCCCGCGGGCCCTTCTTCAGTAGCGTCGCCAGCCGCCCCGGACGATCGTCCGGAGGAGGGCGACGAGTCGGAGACCCCCGGTCCGGGGATCGGCCTGACACCCACGGGACATCGATGTCCCCATGTCCAATCGCATCACGACGGAGCAATACGCATGCGAATCAAGAAGTCGAAGACCCTCACCGTTGCCGTCCATCGCCGCCGCATCCGGGGGCAGGGAATGACCGAGTACATCATCGTCGTCGCGCTCGTGGCGATCGCCGCCGTGGCGGCGGTCAGCTTCTTCGGCGCGGCGGTCAAGGGCCAGTTCGTGCAGCTGGGCAGCGAGATGCTCGGCACGCCCGACACCAGTGGCGTCGACGCGGCCGCTTCGGCCGAGGTCAAGGGAGCCGCCACCGAGAAGAACGGGGGCTCGACGCTCGGTGACTACGGCAGTGGCGGCGGCGGCGAGCAGGGCAGCTGAAGCCGAGCCCTTCGCGGAACCGATCGGCTCTCTTCACCAGCCGTGACGGGAGGGCGTCTCGCGACACGCGAGGCGTCCCTCGCGCGGTCCGCTTCACGGGGATCATTGCAATGGAGGCGATGATGCACGGACGTCAGCGTGGACAGGCACTACCGCTCGGACTCGCCCTCGCGCTGGTCGGCATGCTCGGTGCGCTCGTCCTGTACAACACCGGTCGCGTCGCGAGCGACAAGGCGCGACTGGCCAACGCGGCCGACGCGGCGGCCTACAGCGGTCTGCTGTGGCAGGCGCGCGCGATGAACTTCCAGGCCTATACCAATCGCGCGATGGTCGCCAACGAGGTGTCGATCGCTCAGGCGGTCAGCCTGCGGTCATGGGCATCGTACGGGTCGCGGACGGCGGAGAACCTCGCGCACGTCCTCTCCGCCGTGCCGCCGCTCAACGTCTACGCGAAGGGGCTCGACCAGATCATGGCGGCGCTCGACGGATTCGTCGGGCCGGTCGCGGAGGCGATGGTGGGCGTCATCGGCGTCATCAACTCCGGGATCTCCCACGCGCAACGCGCGATGTTCGTCAGCAGCTTCGCCGCGACGCCGGAGATCGTCGTCGCGGTCGCCCGCGAAAGCGATCCGCGCTTCGACGCCGAGACGCTCTACAGCGTGGCCGGCATGGCGGACAACCTGGAGCGGTGGAGTCGCTTCACCACCGAGTACGACGCGGACGACGGCGACGTGATGGCCTCGCGGGCGAAGCTCGTCAACGACTCCCGCGACGACTTCACCCGCGAGCGCAAGTGGCGCCTGTTCGAGCGTTTCTGGCTCTACTCCACGCCGTTGACGCGTCACAAGATCATGCGCGAGGGCAGCACGCGCCTGGTCATGGTCGAGGGCGCCGGCGGCGCGCGCTGGGAGTGGAAGGCCGTCGACACCGTCTCCCTGCAGAACCGGATCTACCGCTTCATCAAGAGCGAGAAGAAGCAGGAGGTGCCGATCGGCTGGGGCGCGGCGCTGGCCAACGCGCGCGGCTCGTCGAGCATCTCGACGGGCGTGTGCTCGCGTCCGCGTGCCCCGGCCGAGGCGCACTGCGGTCCCTGGACGCCGAATCGGACCGCCGAGGCGTTCGGCCGGGCGGGAACCGAGAGGATGGCCGGGTACGAGGGGCTCGACGCGTTCCGTTCGCTCGACGGGCGCCTGCCGGAGCTGGAGAGCGGCGACCCCGTCGTCCGGCTGCGCACCGAGGTTGCGCTCGACACATCGGCCGTGCGCTCCGGCGACACCTTCGTGGACGGCGAGATCCTGCGGGCGAACGTCGTCGCGCCCGGGGACAGGCTGTCGTCCGTCAGCGCCGCCGAGCTCTACTACCGGCGCCCGGACGACCGTCGCGGGGCGGCGTTGTCGGACGAGGGAGCGAACGGCTACAACCCCTACTGGACCGTCCGCCTCGCGCCGGTCTCGCTCGAGCAGCGCCTGATCGCCACCGGTCTGCGAGCGACGAGCGGGAGCGTCACGCCCCGAGGCACGGGCTCGCCGTCGGGTCCGCCCGGACCCTTGCGCCCGCTGGACGCGGCGAACGGCATCGACGCGGACGCGGTGGCGAGCGCCGCCGGCGAGCGCGTGGTCGGCTCCGCGGCCGGTCCGCTGCCGGACTACGTCGCGACACTCGCCGGCGGTCACGGGTTCGCCATCGACGGGATCGACGTCGCGTCGCTCGAGCTGCCGAGTGGTCTCGCGCCGGACTTCGATCGGTTCGAGGTCGCGGATTTCGTCGGCGACGACTTCTCGGACATCGATCTCGACGATCCGGGTGGCTACATCGAGGAGAAGCTCGTCGGAGCCCTCGAGACCGCGGTGAGCGACATGCTCAGGGGCAAGCTCAGGGAGCTGGGCGAGGACGCGCTGGACGGGCTCGTCGATCCGGAGCTGATGTCGGAGATCGAGGAGAAGGTCGAGGAGGGGCTGCGGATTTCCGAGGAGTTCGACGCCGCCCGTCAGGAGGTCGCCGCCCGCATGAAGGCGCTCGAGCCGCGGCTCGTGCAGATGCTGCAGGAGAGATATCTCAGCAGCGACTTCGACGAGAACCCGCCGTTCGGCATGTTCGACGGCTACGACGCGAAGGCGTTGCAGACGATCGCCGCGACGTTCATGCAGGTCAGCGCCGATGTCCTGCCGGAATGGCCCGTGCCGGCCCGGATGGCGATCGAGGCGGCCAAGGTCTTCTACGCCGAGTACCGCGCGCAACTTCTCGCGTCCGGCCGGCCGGACGCGCGGACGGGTTCCCCGGGGGGGCCCGAAGGGGCGGAAACCGAGGCGGAGCACGCCGGGATCGAGGGACTGGAGGGCATCGCCGGAATCGAGGAGCTCGAAGCCTTCTTCGAGGGCGGGGGTGACGTGCCCGGGGACGCTCGGAACGAAGCCGGCGACGAGCGGGGCGACGACGCGGAAGCGGGCGACGGGGAGCGCGATCCTCCGCGGCGCGACATCGGCACCGAGCCGTGGATCGAGTCCGATGACGACGACACGTGGGGTGATATCTACGACCCGGACGACGGCGGTGCCGGGGAGACCGAGGAGGCCGAGGACGATGAGGAGGACGAGTATCGACGGGTTGGCGGCGAGCGCGGAGAGACCGATGAGTGAGAGAACGTCGCGTATCGCGATTCGGCGGCAAAGTTCCCGGCGTGTGAACCAGGTCCGCTATGGAATGGCCAAAACGAGCGGTGCCGCACTGACAGAGTTCTTCTTCCTCACCATCATCCTCGTCCCCCTCCTGTTCGGCACGGCGATGCTCGGCAAGCAGATCGACATCGCCCAGCGCGCCGTGATGGCGAGCCGTTACGCCGTCTGGGAGACCACTGTCCACGGGCACGGTGCCTCCGCCGACGAGGTGCGCCATCGCTTCTTCGCGCCGTCGCCGGGGGAAGACGATTCGGAGACGGACGCCGCGGACGCCGAGCGTGCCGGGGTGACCTCACGGCGCGGCGCCGAGGGCGATCCCGACGAGACAGGGAGCGCGCGCGAGGACGACGCCGCATCGGGCGGCATCCTCGCGCAGACGCGTGTCGCGGTGCGGGTCGACGGCGTCGGTGCACGCCACGAGGCGTCCGACGGCAGCGCCGTGGCCCGGACGGTCGGTCGCGCCGTGAACGCCGCCGGTGACGCGATCCGCCGCGCGTCGGGAGGCGAGTGGGACATCACGGCCGACGGCATGACCCGGGGCGTGGTGAGCGTGCCCGTCGAGAGCAACGGGTGGCTCGCCGGCCGGACCCTCGAGGAGCGGTCCGTGATCATGAACGACGGCTGGAACGCGTCCGGGCTGAACCAGCTGAACGCGCGCACGAAGAGCTTCGTGCCGGCCGGCGGCCTCGAGACGGTCGGGAACGTGCTGTCGAACGCCGGTGTCCTGCCCGTGCTCAAGGAGCTGAAGGGTCTCGACGGCGCGCTCGGCCTGGTCGATGCGTCCGCACTGCCGCTCCCGGAGGTTCGGCCCCTGCAACCGTACGCGGAGCGCAGGCCATGAGGGCGGCCCGGCAGACGCTGTCCGTTCTTCCGGCGAGCGCGTCGCGCATGTCGGCCGTGGCGCTCGCGCTGACCGCCACCCTGACCACCGTACTGGTCTCTCGGGCGGGTCCGGCGTGCGCCGATCCAGGCGCTCTCGCCGGACTGCCGCTCCCGCCGGAGGCCGAGAGTCGCGCGATCTCGACCGATGTCATGCAGAACGGTCTGTCGACGTCGATCGCGTCGTTCGGCACGAGCGCCACGATCGAGCGGACGCTCGCGTTCTACCGGGACGTCTGGCCGGCGTCGGAGGATGATCCGGGGCACGCCGAGGCACGGCTCGGCGACTGGTCCGTGATCAGTCGCGTGGAGGGCGACGCGCTGCTCGTGGTGCAGCTTCGCGACGGGGCTCCGGGTGCGGTGGGCCTCCTGTCGGCCGTGTCCCGCACGCGCGACGTGGGCGTCGCGCTCCCGCCGCCGCCCATGCCCGCGGGCGGACAACTGCTGTCGAGCCTGAGCACGCGCGATGCGGGAAGCGTCGCCGTGACCTCGGTGGTGTCCTCGAGCGCTCGTCCGGGCGAGGTGGCGGCGTTCTATCGCGACGACCTCGTTCGCGATGGCTGGAGGATCGTCTCCGATCGCATCGACGACGGCGCGTCGGTGCTGTTGTTCGATCGGCGTGGCTCGCGCCTCGAGCTGGTCGTCGCCGATGTCGACGGACAGAGCATCGCCGTCCTCAACGAGGTCCGGATCGATGACTGAGCCGCACGGCTCGCCGCGAGGCGAGCGTGGCGCGACGAGCGTCGAGTACGTCCTCGTCACCGCCCTCGCCGTGTTCGTGCTGTTCGTGCCCGTCGACGGCGACGGGCGGAGCGCGCTCGAGCTGCTGCTCGACGCGTTGCGCGGCTTTCAGCAGAACACGACCTACCTGCTTTCGCTGCCCTGAGCGGGCGCACCGACCTGGTGGAGAGACCTTCATGTCCGATTCGGCCAGATCCGTCCGGCGGCGTCTACCGCACAAGAACGTGGCGATGTTCGCGCTGTCGCTCGTGCTGGGCGCGATCGGCGTGTTCTATTCGAAGCACTACATCGAGCAGCGGATCGCCTACTACCGCGGCCAGCTCGAGCGTACCGAGGCGATGGTCAAGGTGGTCGTGCCGAATCGCGCGATCCGTCGCGGCGAGATCCTGTCGGCCGACGCGCTGTCGACGCGCGACATCCCGACCAAGTACGCCGACAGCAACTCGGTCAACGCCGCCAACTACGAGATCGCGCTGGGCCAGCGAGTGGACTTCGACATCGACGAGGGACGCGCGCTGCTGTGGGCTCATCTGGACGGCGGGCTGTCGCCGACCTTCAGCGGCAAGGTTCCCGAAGGGCTGCGTGCGATGACGGTGCGCGTGGACGAGGTCAACTCGATCTCCGGGTTCCTGCAGCCGCGTGACAAGGTGGACCTGTTGCTCAGTCACGGCAGCGGCGGCGAGCAGCGGATCGTCCCGCTCATCGAGCGGCTCGACGTCATCGCCACCGGCGTGCAGACCGTCGTCGACAAGTCCGGCGGCGGGGCCAGGCGGAGCTTCTCGACGATCACCGTCCAGGTCACCCCCGAGGAGGCGCAGCGCATCACGCTCGCCCAGCAGATCGGCAAGCTGACGGCGATGCTCCGCAATCCGGAGGACGAGGCACCGCTCGGTGCGGACACGATGGACGTGGCGAAGCTGCTCGGGCTCGAGCAGCGGTCGATCGCGGTCGCCAGCGCCGAGCCCGCGCCGCGACCTCGTCCGGTGCGGGTGTCGGAGCCCGCCCCTCCGGGCATCGAGTACATCATCGGTGGAGGAGGTCGATGAGCGGGGTCGACGCCGGTGCCGTCGGTCGAGCTCGGCGGCGATCGAGAGCGACTCGGACCGCTTCCCGGGCCGCTTCCCGGGCCGCTACCGAGGCCGCTTTCAGGGCCGCGTGTCGGCTTGCGCCGAAGGCCACGATCGCGGTCGCGTTCCTGATCGCGACGGCGTTCGGCGCGTCGCCCGGCGTCGCGGACGAGGGCGACGGGTGGTACGAGATCGAGAGACCCGAGCCGGGCGCGCGAGAACGGGATGCGACGGCCGACGCGGCGCCGAGTGCGGCGGCCGTCGGACGCGGCGGCGATCGCCTCTGGATGGCGAGAGGCGGTGACAGCTTCGCGTCGATCTCCGTCGAGACGACCGGATCGGCTCGCCATGCCGACGAGATCGCGCGCTACAACGGTGCGGCGCCGGGCTCGACACCGTCGTCCGACACTCTGCTGTTCGTTCCGGCCGCCCTGTTGACGCCGTCGCGAAGCACCGCGCGGGAGGCGAACTGGGAGATCCGCGAGTTCGGCGCCGAGGGCAGCGCGGCGAGACCATCGGCGGGTACGGCCACCCCCGATGGCGCCGTCGATGCCGGTGAGGACACGCCGGCGGACGGCGCCTCCGTCGACCTCGAGAGCGCGGTGCGAGCGGAGGCCGCCGTGACCCGAGCGGCTCGGCCCGAGGTCCAGCGGCGCGACGTCGACCTGTTCGCCGGCGAGGTCGAGGTGCTCGGCGAGTACGACGTCACGCGCGTGGCGATCGGCAACGGCGCGATCGTCCGCGCCGAGGTGCTCGCCACCGGTGAGCTGCTGGTCATCGCGCAGAGTCCCGGCAGCACGTCTATCCGGCTGTGGCACAAGGGCGGCGGTCAGTCGGACTTCAACGTCCGCGTCAGCGAGCGCGACCCCGAGACCCGGGTCCGCATGGAGCGGATGGTGCGCCTGCGCGTGCGCATGGTCGAGTTCAGGAAGAGCGCGCTCGGACGTCTCGGCGTCGACTGGAGCGACGGCACGGCGGGGCCCACGTTCGCGAGTGTCGGGGACGCCGTCGGCAGTGACCTGTTCCGTCCGGCGAGCGAGGGCTTCGGGCCGCTCCCGAACGTCGTGCAACCGTTCTCGACGTACTTCGGCATCGCCGCGAACGTCACGTCCCGGATCAACTTCCTGGCCTCCAACGGCGATGCGGTGACGCTCGCCGAACCGGTCCTCAGCTCCGTCAGCGGCGGCAGCGCGAGCTTCCTCGCCGGTGGCGAGGTTCCCTATCCGAGCGTCGGTGCGAACGGGCAGACGGTGGTCCAGTTCAAGGAGTACGGCATCCGCCTGGACGTGTCCCCCGTGATCGACGAGGCCGGCAACGTGCGCACGGTCGTGCGGACCGAGATCAGCCAGATCGACCCGGCGGTCACCGTGCAGGGCGCACCGGGGCTGCTGACCCGGCGCGCCGAGACCGAGGTCAACGTGCGCTCGGGCGAGACGATCGTCATCTCCGGCCTCCTGAGCGCGGAGCACAGCAAGGACATCGACCGCGTGCCGGGCATCGGCCGGTTGCCGGTCATCGGCGCGCTGTTCCGCTCGCGGAACGTGCGCGACGCGGTCAGCGAGCTGGCCATCTTCGTGACACCCGAGGTCATCGAGCCGGGCGGCGCGCTCGGCGAGCGCGACGGCAGGCTGCGCGAGGCGAGCGGCGCACGCCTCTCCCGGGCCCGCGAGTCGCTGCCGCTCATGGAGTAGGGGCGGTGTTCGACTTCCACTACCAGCACGGCGGATCGCGCCGCAAGCTGTTCCGGGTCACCGGCACGGTCTGCTCGATCGGCAGCGCGCGCAGCAACGACCTGGTCATCGAGACTCGCCTCGTCGCCAAGCGCCATGCGGAGCTGCGCCTGCTCGCCGACGGCGTTCACATCCGCGACCTGGGAAGCCTCGGCGGTTGCTGGGTCAACCGCGAGCGCGTCGTCGACCACGGTCCGCTGAGCGATCTCGACGAGGTCGCGGTCGGCGACGTGAGCATCGTCATCGTCGGCGCGCCGCTCGGCGAGGGCGGTCATGTCGTCACGCCGGGTGACGGGCGAGCCGCCGCCGGCCGCGCCGCCGCCGGCCGCGCCGAAGCCGTGCGCGCCGAAGCCGTGCGCGCGGGCGAGCGTGCCGTGGCGGGCGCGCTCGGCGAGCGTGACGCCGGCGACGAGCGCGCCGACGAGCTGCTGGCCTACTGGGGCGGCATCGTCCACGAGCAGCTCCTCTACCAGATGGACCTGCGGCGCAAGGACGTCAACAGGATGAGCGACGCGCAGCTGCGCAGCGAGTCGGTCGCGCTGATCGGCGGCATCGTCGCCACGCTCGGCGAGCAGCTCCCGCCCGAGCTCGATCGAACGGTGCTCGAGCGGAATGTCCTCGACGAGTCCGTCGGACTCGGACCGCTGGAGCAGTTCCTCGAGGACGAGAGCGTCACCGAGATCATGGTCAACAACCACCGCGAGATCTTCGTGGAGAAGGCCGGGCTGCTGGAACGCTCGCGCTTCCGCTTCAGCTCGGATCGCGCGGTGCACGCGGTGATCGAGCGCATCATCACGCCGCTCGGGCGCCGCATCGACGAGTCGAGCCCGATCGTCGACGCCCGCCTGAAGGACGGTTCCCGCGTCAACGCGATCATCCCGCCGCTCGCGCTGAAGGGACCGAGCCTGACCATCCGGAAGTTCCCGAAGCGGCGCCTGTCGTTCGACGACCTGCTTCGCTACGGCTCGATCGACGCGGCGATGGTCGCGTTCCTGCGCGTCTGCGTCGAGTCGCGCAAGAACATCGTCGTCGCCGGCGGCACGGGCTCCGGCAAGACCACGCTCCTGAACGTGCTGTCGAACTTCATTCCCGACACCGATCGCATCGTCACGATCGAGGACGCCGCCGAGCTGAGGCTCGCCCAGCCCAACCTCGTCTCGCTCGAATCCCGACCACCCAACCTCGAGGGCAGCGGCGCGGTGCCGATCCGCGATCTGGTCAGGAACTCCCTGCGCATGCGCCCCGACCGGATCGTCGTCGGCGAGTGCCGCGGCGGCGAGGCGCTCGACATGCTGCAGGCGATGAACACGGGTCACGACGGTTCGCTGACGACGGTCCACGCCAACACGCCGCGCGACGTCATCTCGCGCCTCGAGGTGCTCGTGCTGATGGCGGGCATGGAGCTGCCGGTCACCGCGATCCGCGAGCAGGTGGCCTCCGCCGTCGACGTGATCGTGCAGCAGAGTCGCTTCGCCTGCGGCTCGCGTCGCATCACGCGCATCACCGAGGTGGTCGGCGTCGAGTCCGGGACGGTGCAGCTGCAGGACCTGTTCGCGTTCGAGCGCGACGGCGCGGAGGCGGACGGGCGCGTGCGCGGGCGCTTCCGGGCGACCGGGGCGATCCCGGTGTTCTACGAGGAGCTCAGGGGCATGGGTGTCGATGTCGATCTGGACTGCTTCCGGGCGGGCGGGGGCCTCGCGGCGTGAGCGTCGCGGTGATTCTCGGGCTGGTCTTCGGCAGCCTGACGCTCGTCGCCTACGCCTTGCTGTCGGGCGGCAGCGAGGCCTGGGAGCATCACGCCGAGCGCGTCGTGTCCAGGGCCGAGACGAGCCTGTCGCGACTGTTCGTGTTCGTCGACGCACGCCGCCTGCTCGGTGGCTACGTGGCGGCGCTGATCGGCGTGCCGCTCGTGCTGGTGCTGCTCGATCAGCCGTCGCTCGTCGTGCTCGCCGGGTTCGTCGTCGTCGTGGCCTCGCCGAGCGTGATGCTCAGGCGTCTCGCGGCACGCCGTCGCCGCGTCATCAACCTCGCGCTGCCGGACGGGCTCGCGCAGATCGCAGGCGCCATGCGCGCGGGATCGACCTTCACGACGGCCGTGCAGTCGATGGTGGAGGAGAGCCCCGGACCGCTCGGGCAGGAGTTCGGGCTGCTCCTCCGCGAGCAGCGACTCGGGACGCGCCTCGAGGAGGCGCTCGACAACCTCGGCGAGCGCGTGCAGACCGAGGAGATGGACCTGGTCATCTCCGCCGCGCTGATCGCCCAGGAGGTCGGCGGCAATCTCGCCGAGATCCTGCAGCGGCTCTCGGAGACGATCCGTCGCAAGCTCGAGATGGAGGGCAGGATACGCGCGCTGACGTCGCAGGGCGTGCTGCAGGGGCGCGTCGTCACGGCCCTGCCGTTCCTGATCCTGGCGGCGCTGATGGGCCTCGAGCCGGAGGCGATGAGCCCGATCTTCTCGGGTCTGCTCGGCTGGTGTTTCCTCGGCACGATCATCGTGTTGCAGATCGTGGGTTCGGTCGTGATCGGACGCATCGTCCGGATCGAGATCTGACGGTGATACTCCTCATCAGTCTCGCGATCGGCGCCTTCGTCGCGCTGCTGTGCTGGCAGCTCTGGACGCTCGCGCGATCGGTGCCGGTCGAGGACCGGCAGTTCCTCGACCGGCCGGCATTCGGCTTTCGCGTGATCTGGCCGCTGATCCGGCTCCTGGTCCATCACGGCGGGCATCTCGTCGGTGACACGACGCGCGACGCGATCGCGTTCCGTCTGCGCCGCGCCGGTGTCGAGTACGGCGTCTCGGCGCACGAGTTCATCGCCGCGCGGATCGTGTCGGCGGTCGCCTTCGGGCTCGCCGCCGCCGCGTTCGTCGGTCTGCTCGGCGGACCGGCGCTCGCCTTCTCGCTGCCGGGAATGGCGATCGGCTACTACTACCCGGAGATCTGGCTGCGCGAGACGACGACGCGCCGCGAGGCCGCGATCCTCAGGACGCTGCCGTTCTACCTGGACATCATCACGCTGTCGGTCGAGGCGGGCAGCAACCTGACCGGCGGTCTGACGCAGGCGGTGCAGAAGTCGGCCGACTCGCCGCTGCGGCGCGAGCTCGGACGCGTGCTCCGCGACATCCGTGCCGGGCGGACGCGGGCCGAGGCGCTGCGCGATCTCGCCGACCGCACCGGCGCGCGGGCGATGCAGAACCTCGTCGGCAGCCTGATCCAGTCCGAGCGGACCGGCTCCAGTCTCGGACCGCTGCTCCGTGCCCAGGCCGAGCAGCTTCGCGGCGAGCGTTTCCAGCGCGCCGAGAAGCGCGCGATGGAGGCGCCGGTCAAGCTGCTCGGCCCGCTCGTCGCGTTCATCTTCCCGACCACGTTCCTGGTGCTGGCCTTCCTGATCCTGAGCAAGATGATCCAGGAGGGCATCCTGTCATGGGCGCCGCTGCTCTGGGCCTACCGCTGGCCGGGCGGTTGACGCGCGTGACCCGCTTCCGATACCGGGCGCACCGCCGCGCCGAGGAGTCTCTCGTGATGCATCCGTCCCGTCGTGCGCACGGTCTTCCCCGCCTCGCGCCTCCCCGCCTCGCGCCTCCCCGCCTCGCGCTTTCGTGCTTCGCGCTTTCGTGCCTCGCGCTCGCCGCCTGCTCGAGCTCGCAGTTGCCGGTGGGCGCCACGCTCGACATCTCGCCGCCCGCCCGCTCCATCGACATCGTCGAACGCCGCGACGCCGAGGACCGCTGCCTGTTCGATCCGGCCGACCATGTCGATCTGCCCGTGGTGCTCGCGCTCCGCGACGGGCAGGGCTCGCCGATCGGCGGTGCCGAGCTCACCGTCTACGTCGACTTCGCGGCCAATACCTACGGCGGCTTCCCGGTGCTCGCCCTCTACGACGACCTGAACGGCAACGGCGTGGTCGACGCCGGCACCGAGCTGGTCAGCGGTGCCGACGACGGCGCGGTGCGGGTCACGACGAGCCGTTTCGCGGGCGAGCGGACGCTGCTCGTCAGGGCGAACCTGTCGTGCCCCTACCGTGCGGAGATGTTCGCCTTCGTCGACGGGGTGAGCGCGACGGCGACGTTCGAGGTCAGCAGCGGCCGGGTGGTCGGACCCGCACCGGACGAGACCGCGTTCGCCCCGCGCGCCGGAGCGTCGTCGTGAGCGCGGACGGCGAGGCGCTGGGCGGTGCGGCCGCGTCGGGTGCCACATCGGACCCCGCGTCGGGCCTCGAGTCGGGCGTCCAGTCGGGCGTCGAGTCGGGCGTCGAGTCGGGCCCCGCGCGAACGACGTGGTTCGGGCGACGGCGGCGGACGCGCGCGCCTCGCGGACCGGTCACCGTGTCCCGGCTCGGCGTACCACTTCTCATCGCCCGTGACGCGAGCACCTTCGTCACGCGGCTTCGGGGTCTGCACGGGATGCCGCCGCTCGGCCCGACCGACGCGCTGCTCATCCGTCCGTGCCGAGCCATCCAGACTTGGCGGATGCGCGGTGCGATCGACGTCGCCTTTCTCGACCGGCAGGGGCTGGTGCTACGGATCGAGACCGTGCCGCCGGGCAGCGTGCGGGTGTGCGCGAAGGCGTGCGCCGTGCTGGAGATGGCCTCCGGCACCGCCGCGCGGCTCTCGCTCGCGCCGGGGCACGTGCTGTCGACATCGAGCGAGGCGTGGACATGATCCGCCCGACGACACGTCCCGTCACGAGGCTCGCGGGCCGCCGTGGTCGGCGGATGCGACGCGCTCCGTTCGCCGTCGTCCCGCTCGTCGTCGCGAGTCTCCTGTGCGCCTGCGGCACGGCGCCCTCGGCATCGCTCGAGGCGAGCGCGCCTGATGGCGGACCGGATGTCTTCGTGTTGTCGGCCGCGGCCGATCGCGCCTATCGCGAAAGTCGCTGGCTCGAGGCCGCGCGCGGCTACGCCGAGCTGACCGAGGCGGTTCCCGGCGACGCCTACGCCTGGTTCCGTCTCGGCAACACGCACGCCCGCCAGGGCGACTACGGGCGAGCCATCGACGCCTACGAGACCTCGCTCGAGCGCGACGGGGCGCAGCCGAAACCCTGGTTCAACCTCGCGACCGCCCATCTGCTGCACGCGCAGGTCGCGTTGCTGCGCGCGCGCGAGCGGCTCAGGGCGGACGACCCGGCCCGCACGATGATCGACGCGCGACTCGACGGGTTGCGCGCGCTCGTGCACGGCCGTCTCGAGGACGTCTCGGCGATCGTGCCCGCCCGCTGATCCCGACGATGGAGCGGATCGTGCGGGCCGCGGCCACCCGGCCGTTCCGTGCATCCGCACCACGACGCCGGGCGAGCGCCCGGTCACCGCTCAAGGAGGAGCTCATGCACAGACCGTCATCCCCGGCATCCGCCGTCCAGCGCGGTGCGTCCACGGCGGAGTTCATCGTCGTCGCGCCGGTGCTGCTGTTCCTCGGGTTCGGCGCGGTGCAGCTCGGGTTGATCTACCACGGGCGCACGATCCTGAACTACGCGACGTTCGAGGCGGCGCGCACCGGCGCCGTGAACCACGCCCTGCCCGAGCCGATGCGGCGGGAGCTCGCCGAGCGACTCGCCCCGATCCTCGGTGGCGACGGATCGGCGGCGAAGGCCGCGGAGGCGATCGCGCGCTCCATCGTCGATCTCGAGTCGCCGCTCGGCCCGGACGGCATGCCGCGCCCGGCGACCACCGTCACGCGTCTGAGCCCGACGCCGGCGGCGTTCGCGGACTGGGGGGTCCACGACCCGGTGGCCGGCCGCACGGTCATCCCCAACAGCCATCTGCGCCACCGCCACGCCGTGGAAGCGCCGGGCGAGTCCGGGGTGAGCCTTCGGGACGCGAACGTGCTGGAGATCGAGGTCACGCACGGCTTCGAGCTGAAGGTGCCGGTCGTCGGGCGGGTGCTGACCACGGCGCTGGCGATGGCCGACCCGGAGAACGCCGCCTGGTACGCCGCCGATCGCCTGCCGCTGTCCTCGGTCGCGACGGTGCGCATGCAATCGGACGCCTGGCTGGCGGACGACGAGCCGCTCGCGTCGGTCGTGCCGGAGGGCGCCGCGGAGACGGGGTCCGGCAGCGGATCGGTGGCGGTGGAAGGCGACGGCGCGGCCGGGGAGGAAGGCGACGATGCGGTTGACGGGGCCGGCGGCGAGGAACGGGCCGAGTCGACGGCCGGCGACGAGGTCTGCGGGGAGCACGGTGTCGGTGGTGCCGTGCTCCCGCTCAGCGAGAGCGCCTACCTGGGCGGCAGCTGCGCGGCCGGCGACGAGTCCCGCGCGCCACCGGAGGGGCCCGCCATCTTCGGTCCGGAAGGCGACGCTTCACCGATCCCGCCGGGCGCGTCCGGCTGCTGAGCTCGCCGGCCGGCGGTGCGTCACGGCAGCCGGAGGGCCGGCCGCCGCCGGATCAGTCGCACGCGTTCAGGTCGGTCGGCGACAGGCCGTCGACCGGCGGCAGCGAGATCGAGAAGTTGTCACCGGTACCCGGATCGTTCGCGCGGAACACCAGCCGCTCGCCGATGCGCCATGCGGCGAACTCCAGGCTTCGCTCCGGCAGGGTCAGGCGGTAGCCGTCGTTGCCGAGCGCCGTGAGCGGACCGCCGACCGAGAAGTGGCAGTTCTCGAACTCGTCCGCGTTCGCCGCGAACTCGTCGCCGCGGTAGTCGTGCGCGAAGAACTCGCCGCCCGCGGTGAACTCGAAGTAGACGACGTCGAAGCCGTTCTCCCTGCCCGTGGACGCGTCCCAGAGGCCCACCAGCGCGGTCGGCGTTCCGGACCCTTCGGCGAGGTCGATCCCGCCTTCCTCCTGCGGGCCGCCCGGCTGGCCGTCGATCGACGCGATGATGCTCCCGAGACTCGGCAGGTCGTCCATGTCGCCACCCGGCTCCGGCGCGCCCCCGTCACCGGGCGGATCGTCCGGCGCGTCGCCGCCGTCACCGAACGCGTCGGGGAAGCCGTCACCGTCGAGATCGAGCAGCGGATCGTCCGACGACGGTGGTCGGGCAGGGGGAGCGATCGCGGGTTCGGACGGTGCGACGGGCGGCGGTGGCGAGGCGTCGTCGGCGATCGGGGCCGGACTCGCGAGCCCGTTCTCCCCGCCGCCGGTCGCGACGGCGCCACCGCCGCTCTCGCTGCAGGCCGTGAGCGCCAGGGCGGTGCTCAGGATGAATGTCGTGGTGAGCGAGCCCTTCATGGCGTTCTCCCGTGAGTTCCGGTGAATCCCGACCTGTCGGTTCGGTACCGACGAGCGGACCTCGATGCGCCGCGTCCGTCCCGCCGACGGGAAAGATACCGGCTCGCGGAGGGCACCTTCGCGCGGTCTCGACCCGCTCGCGCCGACGGTTGTATTACGATACCGCGACACTTGCGCTCGCAGGCCGACGGAATGTCGAATCCCTCACCGATCGAGACGCCGGACCGATCTTCGGCCGTTCCGGTTGACGGTCGTACCCTCACGGAGAAACGCCATGAACGTCGATACTCGATCACGTCGCACGCCAGCGACCCGGATGCACCTGCTCGGGGTGCTGACGCTGTCGCTCGGTATCGGCGCCTGCGGCGGAGGTAGCGGCGGGGGTAGCGGCTCGGGCGGCGGTGCCGGCGGCGTCACCATCATCGGCACGGTGCCCGACAACCGCGAGCTCGCCAGTCGAGAGCTGGAGATCCGTGCGACGAGCGGCGAGCGCGCCGTCGCCACGATCGAGGCCGACGGCCGGTTCACGGCGGACGCGCTGCCGGGCACCGGCCCGTATCTGCTGCGCGCCGCGTTCGGCGACGACGAGGCGTGGTACTCGCTGGTGCACGTGGACGCCGCGGGTCCGACGACGGCGAACGTGCACGCGTACACCGATCTCGCCATCCGCAACCAGATCGCGGCACGCGGCGGATCGCTCGACACGATCTTCGACGCCGAAGGCCCGTCGGCGAACTCGATGTTGCCGAACATCGCTCAGGCGAACGCGGTCAAGGAAGCGCTGAGCGGCATACTCGCCCCGTCGCTCGCGGCCTACGGGCTGGACGGCATCGACCTGTCGAACGTCTCCTTCGCGGCCGACGGGCAGGGCGTCGACGAGTTCCTGACGGAGAACCCGGCGATCGTCCAGGACGACGCGTTCACGATACTCGCCACCGATCCCGATACCGACACGCGGACGACGGTATCGGAGGCGGTGCCGCTGTCGCGGGATCTCCTGGCCGAGGACACGGTCCCGCCGACGGCGCCCGGTTCGCTGCGCGCCCTGCCGGCGACGAGCGACGAGATCGTGCTCGTCTGGGAGCCGGCCGTCGACGACCTGGCCGTGACGCTGTACGAGGTACGTCGCGACGGCGAGAGTGTCGCGACGACACCGTTCCCGGTGTATTCCGACGCCCCGCTCGCGGGCGGTGTCGACTACGCCTACACCGTCATCGCGATCGACGAGGCCGGCAACCGCTCTCCCGAGACGTCGACCGGTGCCGCCCGCCCGCTGGACGCGCCGGACACGACGCCGCCGCCCGCCCCCGGCGACGTCACCCTGACGGCGAGGACCGCGAGCGTGCGCCTGAGCTGGACACAGGACGGCATCGCCGACGTCGCCGCGTTCCGCGTGCAGCGCTCGATCGGCGGCGGCATGCTGGCACTCGTCACGAGCGCGACGGCGACCGCGCTGACCGATGTCGACCTGCGGGCCGCGACCGAGTACTGCTACGCGGTCATCGCCGTCGACGCGTCCGAGAACGCCTCGGCGCCGAGCCCGTCGGTCTGCACCACGACGGCGGGTACCGGCACGATCACGACGCCGCGCCCGCCGGTGACGCCGACCGCGCCGACGGCCCCGCCGACGACGCCGACGACCAACGCCGCGTCGGCGCTGTTGGCCGTCGACGTCACGGACATCGCCTGCGACATCGAGGTCGAGGAGGCATCCGTGGACGATGCGCTGGTGCTCGACGCGCCGTGCTACCGCCTGCCGGGCGGCCTGTCGGTCCGTGATGGCGGGCAAGTCACGGTGGCCGCGGGTACCGTGCTCAAGTTCGGCTCCAACCGTGGCGTGAACGTGGCGTCGGGCGGCTCGTTCCAGGCGCGCGGGACGCCGGACGCTCCCATCGTGCTGAGCGGCATCGATCCCACGCCGGGGTTCTGGAGCGGCGTCGAATACCGTTTCTCCAACAGCACCCGGAACGTGCTCGAGAACGTCGTCATCGAGTATGCCGGCAGCGCGAGCGCGGCGGCGCTGGAGACGACCGCGCAGAGCAGCCAGTTGACGAGACTCGCCGTGCGGAGCGTGTTGCTTCGTCGTAACGGCGGCGACGGATTCGGCATCGACAGGGCCACCCTGCTGGACGCGTTCGACGATGTCATCTCGACCGCCAACGGGCGGTCCGGCACGATTCACGCCGAGGTGGCTCCGGCCTTGTCTGACGTGCGCCTCACGGGCAACACCGTCGATGGCCTGTTCATGACCGGCAGTTCCGCCAACCGGATCGACGAACCGACGGTCTGGCCGTCGATAGACGTGCCGTGGTTCGTCAACGGACTGGCCGTCAACGCACCGTTCGAGATCCCTGCCGGTGCGGAGTTGCGTTTCTCGTCGAACGACGGCATCGACGTCGGTTCCGACGGCAGTCTGCGTGCCGTCGGTTCGGCCGATGCGCCGATCCTGCTCACCGGGACGGACGCGACCGCGGGTTTCTGGAACGGCGTCCAGTTCCGCTTCAGCAACTCGGCGAACAATCGTCTCGAGCACGTGACGATCGAGTACGCGGGCACTGCATCGAACACCGGTGGCGCCTTGGTGAGCATCGCCCAGTCGAACCTGGAGACCCGCCTCGCGCTGGTCGATGTGACCTTGCGGTTCAGCCAGGGTCCGGGCTTCCGTTTCCAGAACTTCACCCGACCGGACGCGTTCGAGCGCGTGGTCAGCACCTCGAACGCGTTTCCCGGTCAGGTCGGTATCACCGCGATCGGTAGCCTGGGTGAGGGGTTGGCGTTCATCGGCAACGAGAGCGACCGGGTGTCGTTGCTGAACTCGACCATCACCTCCCCGGTGACGATCCCCGCCATCGGCGTGGCGTACGCGTTCGACGATATCAACGTGAACGATGCGTTGACGATCGAGCCGGGCGTGACGCTGATCGCCGATGCCGGAGGCTCGCTCGATGTCAGCAGCCAAGGGTCGCTGTCGGCGGTCGGTACCGCCTCGGCGCCGATCACGATCGTCGGCAGCTCGGCGCAGCCCGGCCACTGGAGCGGCATCGACTTCCGCTTCAGCAACTCGGCGCGAAACCGGTTCGAGCACGTCGAGATCCGACACGGCGGGGGGACGAGTGTGTCGAGCGGCAACATCACCATGCAGTGCCAGAACAATCTGCCGGGTCAGCTGAGCATCTCGAACTCCACCGTTGCCGACAGCGCGGGTTGGGGGATCTTCCGCTCCCCGACGTTCTGCACGACCACGCTCGGCGCGGCCGTCGTCTTCGCCGGCAACGCGCAGGGCGGGATCAACCCGATCGATCCGTGAAGACGCCCCGTCGCGAGACAGCCCGACCGAACGGCCGGGCTGCCCTTCGACGGCGTGTCGTGACCCGGGTCCGGTGACGAGGAAGCGCGTCTCCGACGAATCGCGGGCGCGAGGCGGGGAGGCTCGAGCGCCCCGGTCGAGGCATCCCGCTCAAGGCAGGGCTTCGGACAGAGTGTCTTGTCGATCGGTTCGTCGCCGAGAGTTCCCGGCAAGGGATTCTCGGCCGGCTCGCCATGCCGTCGCCCGGCGCGACGGTGAAGCGTCGGTCGTGCGTGTCAGCCGTTCGCGATCGCGCGCACGCTCTCGACGATGACGGTCGCGACGGTGCGGCAGTCGTCGATGTCGAACGTCAGCGGGATGCGGCAGTCGTGCAGGGTGGCGAGCACCGCGTCGGTTTGCGGCAGCGGTTCGGATTCCACGTAGCGCCAGCTGTCGTGACGGCTGGTGTAGCCGAGCGGCTCGGGACGCCCGAACCACTTGAGCGCGATACCCGCCTCGGCGCAGCGCTCGACCAGCCGGGCGTTGCCGTCGGCGTCGAACGCGTCGACGAAGAACTGGATCGAGCTCGACACCTCGCGCGCCAGCGGGTGCGGGCGCGGCAGCCGGATGTCGTCGCAGCGCGCGAGGACGTCGTGCATCGCGCGGTGGCGCTCGTTCCAGCGGGCGGCGTTCGCGTCGAGCGCGGCGAGTTGCGGGCGCAGGATCGCCGCGCGCAGCTCGTCCATGCGTCCGCTGCAGTTGGGAGTCGCGAGGCGCAGGCTCTCGAAGGTCTCGGCCGGCGGCGCGGCGCCGTGGCGCTCGTAGAGCATGTAGGAGCCGGACAGCAGGATCGCGCGGGCGGCGAGGGTCGCGTCGTCGCTCGTCAGCAGGCCGCCTTCGCCGGAGTTGAGGTGCTTGTAGGTCTGTGTGCTGAAGCAGGCGACGTGCCCGTGGGTGCCGCTCCTGCCGTTCGCGAACGAGGCGCCCATGGTGTGCGCGCAGTCCTCGATCAGCAGCAGCGAGTGCGCCGCCACGATCCGGACGACGCGATCCATGTCGGCCAGGTGACCGCGCATGTGCGAGAGCAGCAGCACGCGGGCGTCCCCGCGCGCGGCCTCGCGCTCGAGATGATCGAGATCGATGACCAGCTCCGCCGTCGTCTCCACCAGGCGCGGGCGCCCGCCGACCGCGGCGATCGCGCCCGGCACCGGCGACAGCGTGAACGCGTTGCTCAGCACGACATCGCCCGGTGCGACGCCTGCGGCGCGAAGCGCGAGCTGCAGCGCGTAGCCGCCGGACGCGCAGGCGAGGCAGTAGGTCTGCCCCTGGTAGCGCGCGAACTCCGCCTCCAGCCGCGATGCCTCGCCGGGCCCGCCGTCCGGTGGCGGATCGTAGCGGTGCAGCCGACCGCTCTGGAGCACGTCGAGCGCGCGCGCGACGGCGTCGGCGGGGATCGGTTCCTGGCGGGTGAAGCTCTTCGCGAACCGGGTGTTCACGGCCGTGCCACCGGCGCGCGCGCCTGCTCGCGCAGCAGCCGCGCGCTCAGCAAGGCCACGAGCGCGCCGGCGAGGGCACCGAACAGATGGCCGTCCCAGGAGACGCCGGGTTGCATCGGCAGCACGCCGCGGAGCAGCGTCGAGGCGTAGAGCAGACCGACCACGCCGGTGATGACGAGCGACTGCAGCCGTCGCTCGAAGACACCGGCGAAGATGTGGAACGCGATCAGACCGAACACGAGCCCGCTCGCGCCGATGTGGCGCACGCCGCCGCGGCCGAGCAGCCACAGCGCGGCGCCGCCGATGACGACGATCAGCAACACGATGGCGCCGCTGTTCGCGCGCGAGCCCGCGAGCAGCAGGAGCGTCACCGCGAGCGGCACGCTGTTGGCCATGAGATGCGCGAGATCGGCGTGCAGGAAGGGCATCGCGAGGATGCCGACGAGACCGCCCGCGTCGCGCGGGATCAACCCGAGCCGCTCGAGCGGCAGCACCCGATCGAGCGCGAAGATCACCCAGACCAGCGCGAGGAACACCGCGATCTGGGTGAAGTCGCGGCGGATCGAGTGCACGTTGCGCGCATCGACGAGCGCGCTCACGCGAGCGGCTCCGGCATCTCGTGCACCACGGCTCGACCGATCAGCCGAGCATCCGCCGGAGCCGTGCTGAGACGTCGTCGACGAGCGAGTCGGCGGCGGCACCGTCACCCTGCCAGAGACGGGCGAAGTCGTCCTTCGAGATGTCGAGGCGCGAGGCGTCCGACTCGCGGAGGTTCAGGATCTTCATCATCTCGCGCACGTTGGCGCGCGCCTCGCCGCCGGCGAGCCGGTCGGTGTCGCCCGTCGATCCGTCCGCACCGCGGACCGTTCCGCCGGCGGAAGGCTGTTCGGCCGGTGTCCGTCCGTTCGCGAGCACGGCATCGCCGGCCACGGCGGACGCGCCACCGATGCCGAGCGTGACGGTGCCGGCGGCGAGGTTGGAGCGGGCGCCGTTCGAGCGATCCGCGAGCGCACCGGCGCCGGCGGTATCGGCGACGGGCGGATCGGCACGGTCCGAGGGATCGACGTCGTCCGCCGGTGCCGAGGCGTGCGCGTCGGTCGCCGTGCCCGCCCGGGCCGGGTCGAGCGGCTCGTCGTCGAGGGGTTCGCGAGCGGCCGCGTCGAGCGTCGTGTCGCCCACCGGCGCGTTGGTGCGCGCGTCGTCGCGGGCGGGATCCCGGGTGCCGGCCGGCGTGGCGTCGACCGTGCCGGCGCCGCCGCCGGCCGGCGCGGTATCGTCGGTCGCCCGTGCCGGGTCGTGGCGATCGACGGTGCCGGCCTCCGGATCGAGGGAGCCGGCCGTGTCCGGGTCGGGCGGGTTGACGCGGGCCGAGGGGTCGGTGGCGTCGACGTGCGCGCTGCCGTCGTCGCGAGCGCTCGCGGCCGCCGCACCGGCTGTCGCGGCTCCGGCGGCCGCGGCGGTGGCGATGCCGGCGAGGACGGCGGTGCCCGTTCCGCCGGTGTTCTCCGTCTCGTGCGCCGCGCGCGCGGCCGCGGCCGCGTCGAGCGTGTCGTCGGCGTGCCGGCGCGAGTCGGCCGATGCGGGGTCGGGAGAGCCCGGCACGGACAGCGTGGCCGCGTCGCCCGCGGAGCCCTCGGTGATCGACGTGCCGTCGTGCGGAGGCGCGGGCTGCGTGCTCACCGACGCCTCGACGCGATGCGGCTCGCCGTCGTCGATCGCCGCGCTCGCGGCAATTCCGGCCGTCGCGGAGCCGTCGGCGGCGGGACGGCCGCCGGCCGCGACCGGCCCGGAGCCCGCCGTCGCGGTGCCGTCGCGTGCGTCCCCGTGCGCGCCGTCCGGCGTCCGCGCGCCGTCGGCGCCGTCCTCGAGACGGCCGCCGACATGACCGCGCGCCGCGTCGTGGATCTCGCCGCCGGTCGCCGCCCGCTGGCCGGGCAACGGCTGGTTCAGCCCGTCGCGGTCGTGTTCGAGCGGATCCCGCCCGGCGCTCCCGCCGATCTCGTTGCGGCGGAACATCCTGAACAGGAACCAGGCGATCACGGCGAGTACGATCAGCGTCACGAGCCACATCATGGGCGGAACCCTCATAGTTCACGCGCCCCGGAGGCGGGGCGCCGACACCTTGCACGCCGGGCCGCGAAGCGGACGGCACGGGCGGGACGGACTGCTAGACTCTCGCGCTTCTCGATGGAGCCTTGCCGCCCGATGGTCCGACCCGACAAAACGATTGTCAAACGTTTCGACAGCCTGAAGAGCCATCTGGAGCGCGAGAACCCCGTTCTGGTGGATGCGATCGGCGGCTTCCGGAAGCTCGATTCGGTCGGCTACGCGACCGGCCTCCTCGACACCGACGACTCCTACGCGATGCAGATATCGTGGTGGCCGCTGGTCTCGATACTCGGCGTGTTCTCGGCCGGCAAGTCCTCGTTCATCAACAGCTACCTGGGGCGCACGCTGCAGAAGACCGGCAACCAGGCGGTCGACGACAAGTTCACCGTCGTCTGCTTCGGCGAGGAGAACGCGGGGCAGGTCCTGCCCGGGCTCGCGCTCGATGCGGACATGCGCTTCCCGTTCTACCGCATCAGCGACGAGATCGAGAAGGTCACGGTCGGGGAGGGACGGCGCATCGACGCCTACCTCCAGCTCAAGGTGACCGACTCCGAGGCCGCGCGCGGCAAGATCCTCGTCGACTCGCCCGGGTTCGACGCCGACGCCCAGCGCACCTCGACGCTGAAGCTCACGAACCACATCATGGACATCTCCGACCTGGTGCTGGTGTTCTTCGACGCGCGTCACCCGGAGCCCGGCTCGATGAAGGACACGCTCGAGCACCTCGTCGAGAACACCATCGCGCGCAACGACAGCAACAAGTTCCTGTTCGTCCTGAACCAGATCGACACCGCCGCCCGCGAGGACAACACCGAGGAGATCGTCGGCGCCTGGCAGCGCGCGCTGTCGCAGGCGGGGCTGACCGCCGGACGCTTCTACACGATCTACAACAAGGACGTGGCCATCCCGATCGAGGACGAGACACGTCGCCGCCGTTTCGTCGAGAAGCGCGACGCGGACATGGCCGAGATCGAGGCCCGCATCCAGCAGGTCGAGGTCGAGCGGGCCTACCGCATCGTCGGCGCGATGGAGAAGGAGGCCTACCGCATCCGCGACACCGCCGTGCCGGAAATCGCGCGCCTCAGGGAGACGTGGGCGACGCGCGTGCTGCGGCTCGACGCGATCGTGTTCGCCCTGATCGCGATCGGCATCGTCGTCGGCGGCATCCTGAGCGGCAGCCTCGGCGCGATCGGCGCGCTGTTCCTGTCCATGTTCGCCGATCCCGTCGCGATGGCGGGACTCATCGTCGCCGTGCTCGCCGTGGTGCTCCTGGTGCACTTCGGCCTCCGGCGACTGGTGGCGGCCTGGATGGCGCGGAAGATCCCCGGCGGCGAGGAGAACGAGGGGCTCAGGCGCGCCTTCCGGGCGAACACCCGCTTCTTCCGCTCCGTGTTCGGCCGACACCCGATGGGCTGGAACGGGCGCGCCCGGCAGACCGTGGACGACGTCATCGAGGAGGCGGCCGACTTCGTCGAGACGCTCAACGACCGCTTCACCAACCCGTCCGGTCAGGCGCGCGGCTGAAGCCGTCTTGCCCGGCGGTTACCCGGCGGCCCTGCCTGGCGGTACTGCCCGGCGGTCCGGCAGCCTGGCGGTCCTGCCCGGTGCCACCTGTCCCGTCGGGCGAGACGGAGCCGCTCCCGCTCGCCCGCGCGTGTCCGCGCCTTCGCTATGCCCTCGCGGCGCCGACACGGGCCAGGGCGTCGCGCGAGATCGCCACGTGGAACGGCATGATCAGACGGAGGTAGAGTCGACCGCCGACGTTGTGCGGGTGGACCCATGTCGCCAGGTACGTCGTGCCCTCCACGGACAGCACGGCGACGCGAAAGTCGAGGTGCTTGTCGTCGAACCCGGCGATCAGCTCCTCCGGGCCGTCGCTCTCCACGGGAAAGATCCCGACCTTGTCGGGCGCCGCAGGGCCGTCGTCGGACAGACCGAACGGCGTGGTCACGATCCTGCGGACGCGCAGGAGCAACCGCGCCCACCCCGGAAAGTCGGTGATGATCTCGGCCGCACGACGCGGCGACAGGGGGGATCTCACGCGGTAGCAGTCGAGGAAGTCCGACGGCGCCACTCGCGCGTGGAGCGCGCTTCGCCGGGGCAGGTCGGTTTTCCGCACGTCGTTCGTCATCGTCTTCCCGTGTTCCGGTCACCGGTTCCGATCACTGAGGGAGCGGACCCGCGTGCACGTCCGCGCCGTGGTCGACGGCGTCATTCTACGGGTCGCGTCGCGCGGCCGGCGCGGTGATCGTCGGGCGTCGCGTCGCTCCGGCGGGCCGGTGGCGGGTATGCTCGCCAGCCGTCCCCGTCCGCGCGCGTGCCTCGCGCGACCGTGCTCACCTCGGAAGTCGCCCCTTGCGCTCATCGCTCATCGCCATCTTCGGCGTCTTCTTCGTCGAATCGCTCGTGCTCGGCAACTGGATTCCGCGCATTCCGGAGGTCAAGGCGGCGCTCGGCCTGTCCGACTCTATGCTCGGGATCTGCCTGCTGGCGATGCCGCTCGGATCGTTCGTCGGGCTGCTGGTCGCCGGGCGCGCCGTCGAGCGGCTCGGCCTCAGGGACGCCTGCCGGGTGACGCTGCCGCTCTGGGCGCTGCTGTTCGTGCTGCCGGCGCTCGCGCGCTCCGCGCCGGCGCTGGCGCTGGCGCTGTTTCTCGGCGGCGTCTCGATCGCGCTGGTCGAGGTGGCGATGAACACCGAGGCGGACGTCATCGAGAGCGCTCTCGGGCGGCGTCTGATGTCGCGCTGCCACGGATTCTGGAGCCTCGGCTCGATGGCGGGGGCGATCCTGGGCAGCCTGTTCGCCCACGCGGGCGTCGCGCTCGTCACCCACTTCGCGATCGTCCTGCCGCTGTGCGCGCTCGCGGGCTACGTGCTGGCGTCGCGGTTGCCGCCGGACCCCGTGTCCACGCCGGCGAGCGCGCCGCCTGACGTCGCCACGCCGCTGTTCCGCCTGCCGGTGCCGGCGATCGTCGCGCTCTGCGCGATGCCGCTCGGGATCATGGTGGTGGAGGGCGCGTTCATCGACTGGTCCGCGGTGTTCATGCGTTCGGTGCTCGACGCGTCGCCGCTCGTCATCGGCAGCGCCTACGCGTTCTTCGCCGTGATCATGGCGGGCGTGCGGCTGTCGGGGGACAGGCTCGCCGACCGGTTCGGGGACTTGGCCGTGGTCCGCGCGTCGGGAGCCGCCGCGACGGTGGGCGTCGCGCTGTTCGCCCTGGCCCCGAACGTGCCGATCGCCTACGCGGGCGCCGCGCTCTCGGGCGCAGGCGTCGCGATCGTCTACCCGCTGGCCGTCTCGGCCGCCGCGCGTCGCCCCGGTCGCAGCTCCGCCGACAACGTCGCGGCGCTGACGATGATCTCGTTCAGCGCCTTCCTGCTCGGTCCGCCGCTGATCGGGTTCCTGTCGGACGCGATCGGGCTCCGCATGGCGCTTCTCGTGCTGGCACCGCTCGCGTTCACCACGGTCCTGCTGGCCGGCGAGGTCCGGGGCAGGGCGTCGTCCCGCCCGGCCTGACGGGGCCGTCGGAGCCGAGCGGCGATCGAGCCCACGGGGGGCGATCGGCGGCGGCCGATGGGCAGAGCTTGCCGGTGCGGCCGAGACGGCCGCGGTGAAGCGTAGACTCGGCGCGTCGCCAACGGCGCTCGTCGACACATGAACATCGGAACGTTCCTGAACGCTCACGGGGTGGCGATCAGTCTCGGTATCCTCGTGCTGATGCTCGTCGGATTCATGCGCGAGCGCATGCCGCCGTCGGGGGTCGCCGTGGTGGGCGCGGCGAGCTACGTGGCGCTCGGTTTCGTCGATCAGGGCGAGATGCTCGCGGTGTTCTCCAACGGCGCGGCGATCGCGATCGGTGCGATGCTGGTGCTGTCGGCCGCGCTCGTGCGCACGGGCACGCTGGAGGCGCTGGCCGGGCAGGTGCTGGTGCTGGCGAAGGCCCGGCCGGTCACCGCGGTGATGCTGGTGCTCGGCGTGGCGATGGTCGCGTCGGCCTTCGTCAACAGCACCCCGGTCGTGGTGATCCTCATCCCGCTGGTCGGCTCGCTCGCCGCCGCCGTCGGCACCGGTTCGAAGAAGCTGCTGATCCCGCTCTCCTACGTCGCGATCCTCGGCGGCAGCTGCACGCTGATCGGCACCTCCACCAACCTGCTCGTCGACAGCATCGCGCGCCGTGAGGGCCTGCCCGGGTTCGGGATCTTCGACATCAGCGCGATCGGTGTCGTGACGGCCGTCGCCGGCTGCGCCTTCCTCGCGCTGTTCGGACGCGTGCTCCTGCCCGCCGGCAACGGAGGGCCGGCCGTCGGCAAGGAGGAGGACGCCGCGATCCTGACCGAGTTCCGGGTCGGCGAGGACTTCGACGAGCTCGAGACGCCGTGGTCCAAGGCGGCCGTCATCGGTCATCGCGGTGTGCGGCTGATGCGCATCACGCGCGGCGGACAGCGCCTGGATCCGGATGACGAGGAGGTGCTGATCGCGGTCAAGGACCGGGTCGTCATGCGCGTCACGCCCGAGGAACTCGCGACGCTCGCGACGGTGCCCGGGCTCACGCTCGGACTGCGTGTGCGACGCGCCACCGAGGAGCCGGTCGAGACCGCCCGCATCACCGTCGCGGCCGAGAGCGCGGCGGTCGGAGCCCGGTTGAACGAGGCGCACTTCCTGTCACGCTTCGCCGTGTCGGTGATCGGCGTCAAGCGGCGACGGAATCTCGCCGGCCCCGATCTCGCCACGCTGGTGATTCGCGCCGGGGACCGTCTTTGGGTGCAGGGCAGCAAGGATCAAATCGCCGGCATCGCCTCCGACCCGTGGCTGATACCGTCCTCGGCGCCGACACCCAAGCCCTTTCTCCGCGACCGCGCGCTCGCCGCCCTGCTGACGCTCGGCACGGTGATCGCCGCCGCGGCGCTCGGGCTCGTGCCGCTCGCGGCCGGCGCGGTGATCGGCATCGGCTTCCTGCTCGCGATCCGCAGCCTCGACACGTCCGACGCCTGGGCGGCGCTGAACGCGGACGTGCTGGTGCTGATCTACGCCATGCTGGTGGTCGGGACAGGCCTGCAGAATACCGGCGCGGTGGATGCCGTCGTCGCCGGGGCCGTTCCCCTGCTCCGGACGCTCTCGCCGTTCGGCGTCATCGTCGTCGTCTACGTGCTGACCTCGATCCTGACCGAGACGGTGACGAACAACGCCGTCGCGGTGATCATGACGCCACTCGTCATCGGGCTCGCGGCCAGTCTCGGCGTGGAACCCGTGCCGCTCGTGGTGACCGTCATGTTCGCCGCGAGCGGCAGCTTCGCCACCCCGATCGGGTACCAGACCAACACCCTCGTGCACATCGCCGGCAACTACCGCTTCGCGGAATTCCTGAGGATCGGGATTCCGATGAAGCTCGTCGTCGGCCTGGTCACCTGCGTCGCGATCGATCTCTGGTACCGCTGATCGGGCCGGCGTCAGTCGCGACCGCCCTCGGCCGGCATGACCGGAGGCGGCACGTCCGGCGGCGTCTCGACATCCACCTCGCGGCGCGACGCGAACGACATTCCGTCGTCGGTCATGGCGTCGCCGGACGTGGCGTCGCCGTCGGCACCGTCGACGGCGGTCGCGACCGCCGACGCGCCGAGGCCGGTGTCGCTCTCGCGAGCGAGCGCGGCCTCGCGCTTGCTCGCGACGCGCTCGCGTCGCCGGCTGGCGCTGCTGCGGCGTCTCGGTCGGCCGGTGCTCGTGGAGTCGTCGCCGTCGTTCGCGTCCGTCGCCGGGTCGTCGTGTCCATCGTCGCCATCCTCGGTCGCGCCACCGGTCGCGTCGCGCGGCTCGTCGTCGGCCCCCCCGTCGTCGGCCCCGTCGTCGGCCCCGTCGCCGGGTGTTCCGTGGTCCTCGTTCGCGTCCTCGCTCGCTTCCCCGGCCAGCACGTCCGTGTCGTCGAGCGAGTCTTCCTCGGGCACGAGCGCGCCGGGGGAGAGGGGCTCGGGAATCGCGAGCGTGTCGACGTCGGGCGTGCCGGCATCGGACCCTGTCGCGTCGGCCTCCGCCACGGCCGGTGCGTGGCCGTGGGAGTGATCGCCCGAGGTGAGCTCGGCGGACGCTGACCCGGCCGATGCGTCGGCGCCCGACGTGCCGCCGTCCGGTGCGTCGAGCGTCGCCCCGGACGCCGTCGCGGCGAGCTCGCTCACGCTCTCGTCGGTTCGCGCGGCGTCCTCGCCGGGGCCGGACGACGGTGTCCGCTTCGCCGCCGCTTCCAGCGACACCGAGACGCCGCCCGTCAGCGCGACCGCCGCGGCCGCGGTGTCGTCGCCGCCCGCGTTCGCGTGCCCGTCCCGGCCTCCCCGGTTCGCCGTCCCGGTGTCGTTGCCGTCCTTCTCCGCGGCGCCGTCGCCACGTCCGCCATCGGCACCGTCCGACGACGCGCGTGCGCCCTCCGTCGGACGCTCCGCGTCGCCCGTTCCCGCGCGCCTGCCACGACCGCCCCGTCCGCCGCGGCGACGACGCTTCGCTCCCCCTTCGCGGGCGCTCTCGTCCTTGCCGTCGGTGCCGTCCGTGCGCCCGGCGCCGGTCTCGCCCGTGGCGTCGACCGCCTCGTCCGCGGCCTTGCGCTGTCCGCCGCGGCCCCGCCCGCGTCCGCCGCGCCCGTCGCCGCTCGCCGCGCGCGTCTCGCCGTCCTCTCCGCCGGTGTCCCTCTCGCCGCGACCGCCCCGGTCACCGCGAGCGCCGCCCTCGGCGTCGCGTCCGCGTCCGCGCCCGCCACGGGTGCCGGATCGCTTGCCGCCGCGCTTGCGATCGCCGCCGTCCGCCGAGCCGTGGCCACGGGCCCGCGTGCCGCCGGGGCGTTCGTCCGTCTCGCTCGACGTGGCGGAGCCGGCCGTGGTCGACGCGCCCGCCGCGTCGTCCGGTGCCGCGCCGAACAGCGACGTGACGGCGCCGAGCATCCGTCTGAAGCCGCCGGCCGGCGCCGCTCGGGCCACCTCCGCCGGCGCTTGTTCCGGCGCCGGTGTCGGCACGGCCCTGGGTAGCGGCGCGGGCGCCGGTGCGGGCGGCGCCACGCTGCCGACGGCGGCCTGCTCGACCGGCTTCTCCTCGCGCGGGTCGGTCGGTGACCAGACCTCGGTGTTGTCGCTCGCCAGCTCGTAGCTGGGCTTCGAGTTGGCCTCGTGCTCGGCCTCGTTCGCGCGGACGCGCTCGATGGTGTAGTTCGGGGTGTCGAGCGAGGGGTTGGCGACGATGACGAGCGTGACGCCGTTTCTCGCCTCGATCTCGCCGATCACCTTGCGCTTCTCGTTCAGGAGGTAGGTGGCCACCTCGACCGGCACGTCGGCGAGCACGCGTCCGGTGTTGTCCTTCATCGACTCTTCCTCGACCAGGCGCAGGATGGACAGCGCCGTGGACTCGGTGCCGCGGATCGTGCCGTGGCCGTGGCAGCGCGGGCAGACGTTCTCGGAGGACTCGCCGAGCGAGGGGCGCAGGCGCTGCCGCGACATCTCCAGCAGCCCGAACTTGGAGATGCGCCCGATCTGCACCCGTGCCCGATCCTGCTTCAGCGCCTCGCGCAGACGGTTCTCGACCGCGCGCTGATGCTTCGACGACATCATGTCGATGAAGTCGATGACGACCAGTCCGCCGAGATCGCGCAGGCGCAGCTGCCGGGCGATCTCGTCGGCCGCCTCGAGGTTGGTGTTGCTCGCGGTCTCCTCGATGTCGCTGCCCTTGGTGGCGCGCGCCGAGTTGATGTCGATCGAGACCAGCGCCTCGGTGTGATCGATGACCAGGGCGCCGCCGGAGGGCAGGCGGACCTCGCGCCGGAACGCCGACTCGATCTGCGACTCGATCTGGTAGCGGTTGAAGAGCGGGACGTCGTCCTGGTAGAGCTTGAGCTTCTTCTCGTTCTGCGGCATGTACATGCCGATGAACTCGGCGGCCTGATCGCGGACGGACGGCTCGTCGACGAGGATCTCGCCGATGTCGCCCTTGAAGTAGTCGCGCAGCCCACGCACGATGATGTTGCTTTCCTGATAGATCAGGAACGGTGCCTTGCGCCCCTCGCCGGCCTCGCGGATGGCCTTCCAGATCGCCGCCTGGTAGTCGAGATCCCATTGCAGCTCCTCGGCGCTGCGGCCGATGCCCGCGGTGCGCACGATCGTGCCCATGCCCTCGGGCACCTCGACGTCCTTCATGGCCGCCTTCAGCTCGGAGCGCTCGTCGCCCTCGATGCGCCGCGAGACGCCGCCCGCCCGCGGGTTGTTCGGCATCAGCACCAGGAAGCGCCCGGCGAGGCTGATGTAGGTGGTCAGCGCCGCGCCCTTGTTGCCGCGCTCCTCCTTCTCGATCTGCACGACGATCTCGAGACCGTTGCGGATGCCGTCCTTGACCGTCGGGCGCCCCTCGCCGTTGCGGGCGGCCTCGGGCAGGAACTCGCGCGAGATCTCCTTGAACGGCAGGAAACCGTGCCGCTCGCCGCCGTAGTCGACGAAGGCGGCCTCGAGACTGGGCTCGACGCGGGTGATCGTCGCCTTGTAGATGTTGGACTTACGCTGTTCCCGGGACTTGTGCTCTATGTCGAGATCGACGAGTTTCTGCCCGTCGACGATCGCGACCCGCAACTCCTCCTCGTGAGTCGCGTTGATCAGCATTCTTTTCATGGGGTGAGTGGTCCTTGCCGGACCCTTCCGCGGCCGCGGCGCGAACCTCTCCTGGCCATGCCGCCACGCGCACGAGTGCGTGCGTCGCGAGCAACAGGCAGAGCATGTGGACAGCGCTCAGCATTGACGGCCGAGTGGATGGATCCGTGGTTTGACTGCGAGGCGGGGAGCGCTCGACGGTTGCCGGGTCGCACCCCTCGTTCTGGACCGCGCAGCCCGTCCCGGGCGCCGCGGTATCTCGGTCGTACGATGGGTCGGGCGATGGTGTGCCGACGGGGTGTCGCGCGACGCCGACGAGGCGGCGCCCGCCGCGGTGACCGGTCGGATCGGCTCCGGAGCTTCCGTTGCCCGGCCGACTCTTTAATATAGCAGTGGCAGCGAGAGGCGGCAATCGCCGCGGCCGGCCTGCAATGCAAGCCGGGCGATCGGCGGCGACACGGGCGCGACACGGGCGCGGGAGGAGAACGTCATCGACGAGGACGACGACGACGGCAACGGGGACGGGACGTTCGGCGGTGCCGTCGGCGACGCGCGCGGCGCGCGATCGCGGCACGAGCGGGTGGGCGCCGGCGAGGCCGGCCAGCGGGTCGACAACTTCGTCATCCGACGGGTGCCGGGCGTGCCGAAGAGCCATGTCTACCGCCTGATCCGCACCGGTGACGTGCGCGTGGACGGACGCCGCGTCCGCCAGACGCGGCGGCTCGCCGAGGGCGAGCAGGTCCGCATCCCGGCGCTGCGCACGCGCACGCGCGACACGGTGCGCGTGCCGGACGCGCTGGCCGACGAGCTGGCCGCCTCCGTCGTGCTCGAGCGGGACGACTTCCTCGTCGTCGCCAAGCCGTCGGGTATCGCGGTGCACGGCGGCAGCGGATTGGCGTTCGGACTCCTCGACGCCCTGCGTCAACGTCTCGACGCGCCGGGACTGGAGCTGGTCCATCGGCTCGATCGCGGCACGAGCGGTTGCCTGCTGATCGCGCGCGACAACGCCTCCAACCGGCGGCTGCAGGCGCTGTTTCGCGAACGCGCCGTCGAGAAGGGCTACGTCGCCCTGGTCGCCGGCCGCTGGCCCGAGGCGCGTCGGACCGTCGACGTGCCGCTGGCGAAGAACGTCGAGCACGCCGGAGAGCGGCGGGTCGTCGTCGCCGCGGACGGCCGGCAGGCGAGGAGCCATTTCCGCATCGCGCGTCGTCTGCCGGGCGCGACGCTCGTGGACGTCGCGATCGAGACGGGCCGCACGCATCAGATCCGTGTCCACGCGCGCCATGCCGGCCATGCCGTCGTCGGCGATACCCGCTACGGCGACAACCGCACCAACGCCCGCTTCCGGCGGCTGGGGCTCGGCCGCCTGTTCCTGCACTCGGCGCGCCTCGCGTTCGACTGGTGCGGCGAACGCATCGTCGTGGAGGTGCCGGCCGACGCCGCGTGGGAGCGCTCCCTGGACGCCCTGGACGCCGCCCGTTCCGACGAGGCTCAGCGCCCGGCGCCGCCGTCACCCGCGGAGCGCGGATCGCCCGGGAAGAACTCGACCCGCCGCTCGCCCGGTACCGCCAGGGGGCGCGGCAGCCGGTAGCGGTGCCGCCGTCCGATCACGCACTCGAGCGCCCAGTCGCGACGCTCGAACCCGAGCGTGAGGGCGCTGCGGCGGTAGGCGACGTTGGCCGCGGCGGTGGTCGTCACGACGCCGCGCAGCGCGCCGTCCGGCGCGTGACGCGTGCCGTGAGCGATCAGCGCCGTCGCCAGTCCGCGCCCGCGCCAGGGCGGCGCGACGTGGACCTTGAACGCGTAGGCGATCGTCGCCGGCAGGCGGAGTCCGATGCCCGCGAATCGCACGCCGCCGGAGTTCAGCGAGGGGGCGACCCGCTCACGGACGAACCAGGCGTGAGCCACCAGCGCGTCCCCGAACAGCGCCGCGGCGCACCAGGGCGTGTCGTCGTCGCCGACGTTCGGCAGCGCGGCGGCGAATCCGCTCCTGCCCGCCGTGGCGCGCGTGCGCACGGTCGCGAGATCGAGCACGACGAGCGACGGCGCCGGCCCCGCCGGGAGGTCGGCTCGGGGAGCCGGTGCGTCGCGCAGACGCGTCACGTCGAGGAGCAGGATCAGCGTGACGTCGCACGGCACCACCCGATCGAGCAGCCGGTGCAGGCGGGCCGCGGAGCTGCCCGGGGCGGAGGCGGGCGTACCCGTCGCGAGCGCTCCCGCGAGCGCTCTCCCGCGGCCGCTCAACGCGGCTCGGCGCCGCCTTCCGGCGCCGTCTCGCGTGCCGCGACCGCGAGGTGCTCGATGACGGCCGAGAAGTCCCGCTCGCCGTTGCCCGCCTCGACGAACGCCCGGTAGAGCGCGGCGGCGCGCCCGCCGAGCGGGGTGGCCTGACCGACCGAGTCGGCCGCGCTCTGCGTCAGTCGCATGTCCTTGAGCATCAGCCGGGCGGGAAAGCCCGGGCGGAACGCGTCGTCGGCCGGCGACGTCGGGCCGACGCCCGGTACCGGGCAGTAGTGGTTGACCGGCCAGCAGGCGCCGGTCGAGGTCGACAGCACGTCGAACAGCGTGGCGGGATCCAGTCCGAGCTTCTCGCCGAGCGAGAACGCCTCGCCGGTGCCGATCATCGAGATGGCCAGCAGCAGGTTGTTGCAGAGTTTCGCCGCCTGCCCGGCGCCCGCGCCACCGCAGCGGACGACGCGTCCCGCCATCGCCGCGAGCGCCTCGCCCGCCCGCTCGATCGCCGCGTCCGTGCCACCCGCCATCACGGTCAGCGTGCCCGCCGCGGCACCGCCGACGCCGCCCGAGACCGGCGCATCGACGTACGCGCCGCCCGCCGCGTCGGCCAGCGCGTGGGCGCGGCGCGCGTCGGCGATGTCGATGGTCGAGCAATCGACGACCAGGGCTCGCTCGCCGCGCGCGGCGAGGATCCCCTCCAGCACGTCGAGCGCGATCGACCCGTCCGGCAGCGTCGTGATCGCGAGTTCCGTGTCGGCGACGCAGTCGGCGATCGAGCGACACGTGACGATGCCCGCCGGACGAGCCTCGTCGAGCGCTTGCGCGGTCGTGTCGAAGCCGCGCACGACGTGGCCCGCGGCGACGAGGTTGCGCGCCATCGGGAGCCCCATGTTGCCGAGGCCGATGAATCCGATCGTGCCCATGGCATCATCGCCGCGTCGTCGGGTGGAACGACAGCGTACACCGCCGCCGGCGCCCGCTCGCGATCGACGGTCGGGCCGGCCGGGAAGGGCGGTCGGACAGATCGGCGGGGGAGGCCGGCGGGTTATGGCCGGCGCGGGAGGCCGGCGGGTCCAAGGTCGGCGCGCGAAGGGTGGCGCGGGGCCGCACGGGGGAAGATGATCGGCATGACGGTCGAGGAATCGCTCGAGGTTGCCGGCGAGCCGGCGATGCAGGCGCTCGGACGGCGGCTCGCCGCCAGCCTGCCGTCACGGGTGGTGGTGATGCTGTCCGGGGACCTCGGAGCGGGCAAGAGCGTGCTGGCGCGGGCGATGCTGCACGCGTTCGGCCATGCCGGTCATGTGCCCAGCCCGACCTACGCGATCGTCGAGAGCTATGCGCTCGCCGGACGTCGCGTGGCGCACCTCGATCTCTACCGCCTCGTCGATCCGGGCGAATTGCACGACATCGGGTTCGACGACATCGTCGCCACCCACGACACGCTGCTGATCGAGTGGCCAGAGCGCGGTGCGGGGCTCCTGCCCGCCGCCGACGTGGAGATCGAGATCGAGCCGGCCGGCGACGACGCCCGGCGCGTGCGCATCCGTCGCCGCACGCCGCCTTGACGTCCGATCCGGTCCTCCTATGCTTTGAACGGCAGAGCCTCGCGCGAGCGGCGGCGACAGCGAGCGACACGGCGACGAGCGGGGAATCGACGGCATGAACGACGAGGTATCGGCGCGGCGGCGGCGGCTGATGGCGCTGTTCGGGGGCACGGTGCTCGCGGGCGGCGGCATCGCGCGCGCGGCGAGCGCGCGACTCGACGCGTTCCGTCGGGTCCAGCAGGAGAACGTCGTGCTGTACTTCGACCTGGAGGGCAGCGTCGCCGGCGCGCGGGTGTTCGAGCTCGCCGGGCCCGAGCGGCTGGTGATCGACCTGCCCGCCACGAACCTCGCCACCGGGCTCGCGCCCGAGCGCTTCCCCGACGGCGTGGTCGCCGGCGTGCGGTACGGCGCGCAGGCCGACGGGACGCTGCGCGTCGTGGTGGATCTGCGCCGTGCCGCGAGTCCGACCCACCGTTTCGTGCGGCGACGCGGCGGGCAGCGACTGCTCGTCGACCTCGGCGTGCGCGGCGATCTCGCGCGCGGTACCGCCAGCCATCGACAGGTGGAGGAAGCGCCGCTTCGGGACGTCGTCGTGGCGATCGATCCCGGTCACGGTGGCCGGGATCCCGGTGCGATCGGCCAGCGCCAGACGCGGGAGAAGGACATCGTGCTCGACGTCGCGCGTCGACTCGAGGCGCGCTTCGCGGCGACCCACGGCATCCGGCCCGTGATGATCCGGCGGGACGACACCTATGTCGAGCTCCGCGGGCGGCTGGAGCGCGCGCGCGAGCACCGGGCGGACCTGTTCGTCTCGATCCATGCCGACGCCTTTCCGCGCCTCGAGGCGAAGGGCAGCTCGGTCTACACGCTGTCGCTCGACGGCGCGAGCTCGGAGGCCGCCGCGTGGATCGCGCGGAGCGAGAACGAGTCGGCGGCGCTGTACGGCGACGTGACGCTCGACGGGCTCGAGCTCGGGTTGCGGGAGACGCTGCTCGATCTGGCCCAGAACAACACGCTGGAATCGAGTCTCGACATGGGCGCGGCCGTGCTCGCCGAGCTCGGCGAGATCGGCGACGTGCACAAGCCGACCGTCGAGCAGGCGAACTTCGCGGTGCTGAAGTCGCCGGACATCCCGTCGGTGCTGGTCGAGACGGCCTTCATCTCCAACCGGGACGAGGAGCGCAAGCTGAACGACCCGCGCTATCAGGAGCGACTGGCCGAGGCGATCCGCCGCGGCGTCGGCGACTACCTCGCGCGCCGCGCCCCGCCGGGCACGCGTCTGCACGCCGAGCACCGCGCGCGGGGCTGATCCGAGCCGCGCCGAGGTCCGAAAAGCCGGATAATGTCCGGCCGCGCTGCCCGCCACCGGCGATCCCCTCCGTGCCGATCCAGTCCCTCCCCGATCATCTGATCAACCAGATCGCCGCCGGCGAGGTCGTCGAGCGCCCGGCGTCGATCGTCAAGGAGCTGGTCGAGAACAGCCTCGACGCGGGCGCCACGCGCGTGGAAGTGATGCTCGAGGGGGGCGGGATCGATCGCATCCGCGTCAGGGACGACGGCCACGGCGTTCCCGCCGAGGAGCTCGCGCTCGCGCTCGGGCGGCACGCGACGAGCAAGCTCGCCTCCATCGCGGATCTGCAGAGCGTCGCGACGATGGGGTTCCGCGGCGAGGCGCTGGCGAGCATCGCGTCGGTGTCGCGCCTCGCGCTGACCTCGCGCGCGGCCGACGCCGAGCACGGGGCGAGCATCCGCCACCGCCACGACGGGGCGGCCGACACGGTGCCCGCGCCGCACCCGCGCGGCACCACCGTCGATGTCGAGGCGCTGTTCCACAACGTGCCGGCGCGGCGCAAGTTCCTGAAGTCCGTGCGCACCGAGCAGAACCGCGCCGAGGCGGTGGTCCGCACGCTGGCGATGGCTTGTCCGGAGTGCGCGTTCAGCGTCTCGCACGACGGTCGCGAGACCTTCGCCTGCGCGGCGGCGGGCGACGCGGCCGGACGCGACGCGCGCATCACGCGCATCCTGGGCAAGGGCTTCGGCGCGGCGGCGCGCGCGATCGAGCTCGAGGCGGGCGGGCTCCGCCTGTCCGGCTGGGTGGCGGATCCCGCCTTCTCGAGAAGCCAGGGCGACATGCAGCACTTCTTCGTCAACCGCCGTGGCGTGCGCGACAAGACCGTCACCCACGCGGTGCGGCTCGCCTATCGAGACCTCGTCTATCACGCGCGGCATCCGGCGTTCGTGCTGTTCCTCGACATCGCGCCCGCCGACGTCGACGTCAACGTCCACCCCGGCAAGCAGGAGGTCCGCTTTCGCGACAGCCAGCTCGTGCACGGGTTCGTGCGGCGCTCGCTGCAGGAGTTCCTGGCGGCGGTGACGCCGGCCGACGGCGCCGGCGTCGCGGGGGCCGGCGGCCGGCATGGCGAGGGTGGCGGCGCGGCGAGCGCGCCAGGGCGGACGGCGACGAGCGGGAGCGACGGCCCGGGCGGCGTCGCGGACGGTGTCGCGGCAGGTTCCGGTGGTGCGGTCGGTGGCATGGTCGACGGCAACGCGGGCGGCAACGCGGGCGGCAACGCGGGCGGCAACGCGGGCGGCAACGCGGGCGGCTTCGGCCTCGCCCCGCTCCAGCGCTCGATCGCGCTCGAGGCGCGCACGCAGTTCGACGCGATGAGCCGTCTGTCCGCACCGCCGCGGGCCGGTCACGCGCCACGCCCGCTCGACCCCTACGGACGCTCCTCGGCCGAGAGGCCGTCGCGACCGGCGGCCGGCACGCCCGGGGTGGCCGACGCCGCGGGACCGGGTTCACCGTTCGCCGACGGTGCGTCGGGCGAGGGGGACGGCCCTGACGTACCTCCCCTCGGCTACGCGCTGGCCCACCTGCACGGTGTCTACGTGCTGGCGCAGAACGCGCAGGGACTGGTGCTCGTCGACGCTCACGCCGCGCACGAGCGCATCACCTACGAGCGGCTGAAGGCCGCGCACGCGGCGAGCGAGGTGCGCGCGCAGGCGCTGCTCGTGCCGGTCACGCTGGACGTGTCGGAGGAGGAGGCCGAACGCGCCGAGGCGGCATCGCCGTTGCTGCGCGAGGTCGGGCTCGGGGTCGACCGGCAGGGGCCGGCGAAGCTCTGCGTCCGCGAGATGCCGGCCTTGCTCGGACGAGCCGACGCCGCCGCGCTGGTGCGTGACGTGCTCAGCGATCTGGTGGAGCACGACACGAGCGAGCGGGTGCAGGCCGCGCTCGACGCGGTGCTGTCGTCGATGGCCTGTCACGGGTCCGTGCGCGCCAACCGCGCCTTGACGCCCGGCGAGATGAACGCGCTGCTGCGTCAGATGGAGGCGACGCCGAACAGCGGACAGTGCAACCACGGACGCCCGACCTGGACGGCGCTGCCGATGAGCGCGCTCGACGGCTTGTTCCTGCGTGGCCGCTGAGCCGCCGCCGGTCGTCGTGCTGAGCGGGCCGACCGCGGCCGGCAAGACGGGGGCATCGATCGCGCTCGCCCGCTCGCTCGACGCGGAGATCGTCAGCGTCGACTCCGGTCTCGTCTACCGCGGCCTCGACATCGGCACGGCCAAGCCGACGGCAGGCGAGCGCGGCGGCGTGCCGCACCACCTGATCGACGTCCGCGAGGCGTGGGAGCCCTATTCGGCCGCCGCCTTCGTCGCGGACGCGCTCCGCCTCGTCGACGAGATCCGCGCGCGCGGGCGGCGGGTGCTGCTGGTCGGCGGCACGCTGCTCTACGTGCGCGCGCTCGAACGCGGGCTCGCGCCCTTGCCGGCCGCCGACGCCGCCGTCCGCGCCGAGCTCGTCGCCGACGCCGCGCGCCGCGGCTGGCCGGCCCTGCACGCCGAGCTCGCGCGGGTCGATCCGACGGCCGCCGCGCGCATCCACCCGAACGACCCGCAGCGCCTGCAGCGCGCGCTCGAGGTGTACCGCCTGACCGGCGTCGCGCTCGGCGAGCTGCAGCGGCGGACGCTGCCCGCGTTCGCCGAGCCGCTCGTCAAGCTCGCGCTGGTGCCGGCGTCGCGGGCGTGGCTGCACGCGCGCATCGCCCTCAGGTTCGACGCGATGCTCGCCGCGGGCTTCCTCGACGAGGTGCGCGCGCTGCGCCGCGATCCGCGGGTGCACGCGGCGCTGCCGGCGATGCGCAGCGTCGGCTATCGACAGGCGTGGGCGGCGCTCGACGCGCTCGACGGCGAGCCTCCCGCGGCGAGCGAGCGCACCGTTCCGGTGGCGGGGGCCGCTCTCCCGCGACCCGAGCGGGTGCCGACCGATCGGACGCGACTCGAGCGGATGGCGTCCGGACGCCCGAGTGATCCGGACCCGAGCGGCGCCCGGACCGGAACTCGCACCGCGACGATCGATTCGCGCGACTGGGTCGAGCGGGCGCGAGCGGCCACCCGGCAGCTCGCCAAGCGCCAGCTGACGTGGTTGCGTGGCATGGACGACCTGTGGAGCGTACCGTGCGATACCCTCGACGACGGCGAGCGTGACCGGATGCTGCTCGCCGCGGCGACGGCTCGCCGCCCGGCCCGGCAGCCCGGACCGTGACCGGGCCGGTCGTCGGGCCCGTCTCGGACGGTCGTCCGGGCCGTTTTCCGGGCCGTTTTCCGGGCCGTCGTCCGGGCTGTCGTCCGGGCCGTTTTCCGGACCGTTCCTCAGGGCGGCGATCATGACCGGCGGGCTTGTCGGAACGTACCGACGCGCCGACGGTCCACCGACCCCCCCCCCTTCCCCGAGATGCCTGCCGGAGCCCGCTTCCGATGAACGACACCGTCTCCCCGCACGCGCTCGTCGTGTCGCCGCTGATCGAGCAGGTCGGCGGCACACGCCTCGTGCCGTTCCGGCGCATACCCGACGCCGCGCGCGGCAACCGCGTGTTCGGCAAGCTCGAGGGCGACAACCCCGCGGGCTCGGTCAAGGACCGTCCGGCGGCCAACATGATCCGCCGCGCCGAGGAGCGCGGCACGATCCGCCCCGGAGACCGACTGATCGAGGCGACCAGCGGCAATACCGGCATCGCGCTCGCGATGGTCGCCGCCGCCATGGGCTATCGCCTTCGCCTGCTGATGCCCGACAACATGACCGACGAGAGGAAGGCGCTGATGCGCGCCTACGGCGCCGAGCTCGTGCTCGTCAGCGAAGAGGAGGGCATGGAGTTCGCGCGTGACGAGGCGGCCGCCATGGCCGAACGTGGCGAGGGGCTCGTGCTCGATCAGTTCGCCAACCCCGACAACTGGGACGCTCACTACCGCAGCACCGGCCCCGAGATCTGGGAGGCGACCGGAGGTCGGGTGACGCACTTCGTCAGCTCGATGGGCACGACCGGCACGATCATGGGCGTGTCGCGGTACCTCAAGGAAAGGAACCCCGATGTCGCCATCGTCGGCGTGCAGCCCGAGGACGGCTCCAGCATACCGGGCATACGGCGCTGGCCCGAAGCCTACCTGCCGAAGATCTACGAGCCGGAGCGGGTCGACCGGATCATCGACGTCAGCGCCGCCGAGAGCGAGGAGATGGCGCGGCGACTGGCGCGCGAGGAGGGCGTGCTGTCGGGCGTGTCGTCGGGCGGTGCCTTGTGCGCGGCGCTCACGCTGTTGCCCGGTCTCGCCGATGCGGTGATCGTGACGATCGTCTGCGATCGGGGAGATCGCTACCTGTCGAGCGGGCTGTTTCCTGCGAATTGAGCGACGGATCGAGCGGCGGATCGAGCGGCGGAAGGGTCGGCGGACCGACGGATCGACAGGCGGGACGGTCGGCCGACCGGGGAGCCGACCGCTCGGCGACGCCCGCGCGGCCGCCGGGTTCGATCAGGACAGCATGAACTCGACGTCGATGCCGGCGACGTTCAACTCGTCGCCGCTGTGCAGAAGCACCGGCTCGTCGCCGATGCTGTCGCGATTCAGCGTCGGCCGCTCGACGCTGTCGTCGCTCTCGATGTGCATCAGGAAATAGCCGTCTGGCTTTCGCATGATCGCCGCGATCTGGATGCCGGGTCGACCGAGCGTGGTGACGGGCTTGTCGATCGGCAGGATCTGTCCCGACTTCGCGCCGTTCTTGATCTCGATCACGGCGCCGCGCGAGGGGGTGCGGTCGTTGTCGAGCTCGTGCATCGGCTGCTTGGCGAGCTCGTCCTCCAGTCCGTCGAGCGGGTGACCACCGCCGAGCGCCGGCGCGACCGGACGCGGCCGGGGCGAGGCCACCTGGGTGGCCGGCGAGGCGGCGGGCGGCCTGTCCGCCACGGGGACGGGCCTGTCGTCCCGTGCCGAGGCGTCGCCGTCCGTCTCGCGGCGTCGGGGCGCGACCGCCTGAAGGTGCGGCCGGGCGGCGGTCTCGCGCCCGAGCGCGACCCGCGCCTTCTCGGACAGCGACATCGCCGCGAGATCGTCTTCGGATCGGTCCCCGGAAGCGTCGTCGGCATGCTCCGACGCGCTCGCGTCGGCCGCGCCCTTCGATCCGGCCGATCCGGACGTCGTCGCGGCATCGCGGGTGGATTCGTCCGCCGGGTCGCGCGTGAACGTGACCCGGATCTTCCCGAGGATGATCTCGTCGCTGTTCTCCAGGCGCTGGCGCGATACCAGACGGCCGTTGATGTAGGTGCCGTTGGTGCTGTCGAGATCCTCGACCCAGGCGCTGCCACCGTCGAAGGTGATGCGCGCGTGATTCGCGCTGACCGAGCGATCCGGGATGCAGACCTCGTTGGTCGTGCGCCGGCCGAGACCGATGACGAGGGTGTCGGGACCGAAGTCGAACTCGTCGACCTCGCCGTCCTCTTGCGTCACGATGATGGTGGTCATGCGGTCTGCCTGAGTGGGGGCGGGCCGCGAACTGGCGCGGCGCTGGGGTGGCGCTGGTGTGGCGCCGGGGCCACGCGCGCGATTATCGAACTCCGCGCGCCGGCTCGTCAACCGGATGCACTCGACGACGCTCAGCCGGCGTCCGGCGCGACGAGGTTCACCAGCAGCGTGTCGCCGGGATGGATCAGGTCCGGGTGCAGCGCCTCGCCGTCGGCACCGGTGATGTCTCCGAGCTCGACGTCGTAGCGCCGGGCGATTCCGGAGAGCGTGTCGCCGGGGTTGACCACGTGCGCGACGCTCGCCCCGTCGGCGTGCCGGGCATCGAGCACGGCGAGCGTCTGACCGGCGCGGATGGCCGGCCCGTCGAGCCCGTTCAGCGCCATCAGGCGCTCCGTGGAGACGCCGTAGGTCACGGCGATGTCGGAGAGCGTGTCGCCGGCGACCACGTCGTGGGAGCGCGGCAGGGAGAAGAGGGTGCCCGGTCCGGCCGCCGCGAGCCGTTCGAGGAAGTCGTCGGCCGACTCGTGAGGCAGGTAGAGCACGTGGGGCCCGCTCGGCGGCGTGACGCCGCGGAGCAGTCCGGCGTTGAGCCGGCGAAGCAGCCGCTCGGATACCCGGCCGACCTCCGCCGCCCGATCGAGGCTGATCCGTCGCCCGACGTCGATCGGCGCGAAGGCCGGTTCCAGCGGCACGCGCGGCACGTCGAGCCCGCCGCCGTCGGCGTCGCGCAGCAGCGCGAGCAGACCGAGCAGCTTGGGCACGTAGGCCCGCGTCTCGGCCGGCAGCGCGAGCGACCAGAAGTCCTCGGATCGGCCGGCCTCGCGGTTGCGTCGGATGGCCGCCCGCACCCGCCCCGGACCGGCGTTGTAGGCCGCCAGCGTCAGCTCCCAGTCACCGTGGAACTCCGCGTTCAGATAGCTCAGGTAGTCGAGCGCGGCGGTCGTCGACGTCACCACGTCGGCGCGTCCGTCGTACCAGTCGCTCCGCTCGATACCGATCTCGCCGGCCGTGGCGGGCATGATCTGCCAGAGCCCGGCCGCCTGCTCCGAGCTCGTCGCCCGCGGGCGGAACCCGCTCTCGATCACCGGAACGAGGACGAGCTCGAGTGGCAGGTAGCGCGCGTCGAGCGCGTCCACCACATGGCCGACGAACGGTGTGCCGCGATGCAGGAGCTCGCTGATCCAGCGCGTCTGGCCGCGAAGCGCGCGAACCTGCTCGTGGACGATGGCGTTGTCGGGAATCGAGAGTCGATCGGCCAGACGCACGCGCGACCAGACATCGTCGGCGATCGGCGAGTCGGGAAAGCGCAGTTCGAGCGGCGCGGCCGGCGCGCCGGAGATGTCGCCGTGCACGTGCTCGTCGCCGATCTCCCGCAGCAGCGAGCGATCGCCCTCGGTGGTGTTGGCGAGCGGCGGCAGGGCGAGCGTCAGCGGCGCGATCACGCCGCCGCCGACCTCGGCGCGAGCCCATCGCGAGGAGAACCCGTCGCCGATCCCGATGGCGAGCAGCGCGAGCGCTATAATCGGGCGAGTGGCGGGCCGGTGCGCTGGGAGGCGAAGACGATGCACGTTCCGATTGGGGCGATCGATGACGGGGTGACGGCGTGAACGTTTCGGCCGAGGCGGGGGGACGGGCGCGCCGTTCGCCGGTCTGGCTCGATGCCCAGCGGCCGCTCGCGCAATGGTACGCATCGGCTCTCGGGGAGTCCATCCTGACGCAGCTGGAGGCGGCGCTCGCCGCTCGGCTCGGCGACGTGTTCGGTTACCAGGGGCTGCAGGTCGGCAACCTCGCGGGCGGCCGTCACCTGCTCGCGAGCGCTGGCCTGCAGCGGCGCCTGATCCTCGACGCCCCGGGCAACGACGTCGCCGGCATCGCGGCCGACATCCACGCGGACGTGACGGCGCTGCCGGTGGCCGGCGGCTCGATGAAGGCGGTGCTGTTCTTCCACACGCTGGACTTCTGCGCCGATCCGCACCGGGCGCTGCGCGAGGCCGATCGGGTGCTGACGGACGACGGCTTGCTGGTGGTCGTCGGGTTCAACCCTTGGAGCGCGTTCGGGGTGCGACACGCGGCGTCCGCCTGGCGCCGTCGCGAGCCGTGGAACGGCCGCTTCTACGCGCGCGGTCGCGTCGTCGACTGGCTGTCGGTGCTCGACTACCGCGTGCTCGACAGCCGCGCGATGTTCGTGCGCCCGCCGATCAACAGCGAGCGCCTGCTCAGACGTCTCGGCGGGCTCGAGCGCTTCGAGCCGTGGATCGGCGGCGTCGGCGGGCTGTACGTCGTCACGGCCCGCAAGCAGACGGTGCCGATGACGCTCGCGCGGCGTCCCTGGCGCGCGCGCCGCGCCGGCATCGCGGCGGCCGGTCTCGCCCGTTCGCGGCAGGGCGAGCGGACGTCGAACGTGGCCCGCGTCGATTTTCGCAAGCGCTGAGGGACGGGAACCGGTGGCACGGGTCGAGATCTTTACCGACGGCGCCTGCAAGGGCAATCCCGGTCGCGGCGGCTGGGGGGCGCTGCTGCGCTCCGGTGTCCACGAGCGCGAGCTCTGGGGCGGCGAGTCCGAGACCACCAACAACCGGATGGAGATGACCGCCGTTATCGAGGCGCTGCGGGCACTCAAGGGCCCGAGCGAGGTCGTGCTGACCACCGACTCGCAGTACGTCAGGAAGGGCATCACAGAGTGGATCACCGGCTGGAAGCGGCGCGGCTGGCTGACGGCGGCGAAGCAGCCGGTCAAGAACGTGGAGCTCTGGCAGGCGATGGACGAGGTCGCCGCCCGCCACAGCGTGGAGTGGCGCTGGGTCAAGGGGCACAGCGGCCACGCCGAGAACGAGCGCGTCGACGCGCTCGCCAACCGCGGCATCGACGAGCTCGTCGCGCGCGCCGGCGCGCGCGGCTCCTCGTGAATGCCGCGTCGCCGATCCCGCGCACGCCGGGAAGCGCCCGATGAGCCGCCAGGTCGTCCTCGACACCGAGACCACGGGGCTCGATCCGAAGAGCGGTCATCGCGTCATCGAGCTCGGCTGCGTGGAGATGCGCGAGCGCCGCCTCACGGGCAACAACCTGCACCTCTACTTCCAGCCCGATCGGGACATCGATCCGGGCGCCATGGCGGTGCACGGCATCACCGACGAGTTTCTCGCCGACAAGCCGCGCTTCGCCGACAAGGTCGCCGAGATCCGCGAGTACCTCGCCGGTGCCGAGCTGATCATCCACAACGCCGACTTCGACGTCGGCTTCCTCGAGAGCGAGTTCTCGCTCGTCGGCGCGCCGCTGGTGCTGTCCGAGCTGTGCACGGTGACCGACACGCTGCGCATGGCGAGAAAGCGGTTCCCCGGGCAGCGCAACAGTCTCGACGCGCTGTGCAAGCGCCTCGGCGTGGGCAACAGCCATCGGACCCTGCACGGCGCGCTGCTCGACTCCGAGATCCTCGCCGACGTCTACCTCGTCATGACCGGCGGGCAGACCGCGCTCTCGCTCGACGAGGATGCGGGCTCCGCGGGTGGCACCGGGCGCGAGGGGCTCGGCAGCGTCGATGCCACCCGTCTCGCGTTCGTGCCGGCGCACGCCGCCGAGCTGGCCGCGCACGAGACGTGGCTCGCGCGGCTGGACGCCGAATCCGCCGAGGGCTGCGTCTGGCGGCGCCGCGAGGGCGACGCCGCGGGCGCGCGAGCCGTCGACGAGGCCGGCTGACGAGGCAGGTCGGCGAGGCAGGTCGGCGAGGCAGGTCGGCGAGGCAGGTCGGCGAGGCAGGTCGACGTCGCCGGATCGGGTCGACGCCCGGGCGGGATCGTGCCGGGAGCGGTAGGCGCCGACGGCGCTCGGGGGCGGTGTTCCCGGGGACGCTGTCAGTGCGTGCGGACCACGCGCGCCTTGTCCCGCTGCCAGTCGCGGTCCTTGATGCTCGCGCGCTTGTCGTATTCCTTCTTGCCCTTGCCGATGCCGATCTCCAGCTTGACGCGTCCGTTCTTCCAGTACATCGACATGGCGACGATCGTGTAGCCCTTGCGCTCGACCGCGCCGATCAGCCGCGCCAGCTCCCGGCGGTTCAGAAGAAGTTTCCTGCGCCGCTGCGCCTCGGCGACGACGTGACTGGAGGCGTTGACGAGCGGGGTGATCGAGCAGCCGTACAACCAGGCCTCGCCGCGCACGACCTGCACGTACCCGTCGACCAGCTGCACCCGCCCCTCGCGCAGGCTCTTGACCTCCCAGCCCTGCAGCATCAGTCCCGCCTCGAACTTCTCGTCGATCGCGAAATCGAACGTCGCCCGCTTGTTGCGCACGATCAGCGCGCCGGCGGGCAGCGCGGGACTTTTCTTCTTCTTGGCCATGTCGGGCATTATACGGCTCCCGCCCGTCGCCCCCGTCGAGCCATGCCTCGTATCGCCCGTTCCGCGCACGTCCCGCACACGGCGGCAGAGATGTACGAGCTCGTGCGCGACATCGAGTCCTACCCCGAGTTCCTGCCCTGGTGCAGCGACGCGCGTGTCCTCGAGCAGAGCGAGACGCATCAGGTGGCGACGGTCGCGATCGCCAGGAGTCTCAAGCAATCGCGCTTCACGACACGGAACCGGCTCGTGCCCGATCGCTCCATTCACGTCTCGCTCGTCGACGGCCCGTTTCGCAGGCTCGAGGGATCGTGGACGTTCGCCGACATCGGCGACTCGGGCTGCCGGGCCGACCTCGAGGTCGAGTTCACGTTCGCGAGCCGACTGTTCGCCACCCTGATGGGGCCCGCGTTCACGCGGGTCTGCGACTCGCTCGTCGGCGCGTTCCTGCGCCGCGCCGACGCGCTGTACGGCGTCGCGGGGCGGCGCACCGTGTCCGAGTGAAGGTCGCGGGAGCGTGAGCCCCGCGACGCCGACGATCGACGTCGAGGTCGTGCTGGCGGGGCCGTCGCGCCAGCAGGTCGTGGAACTCCGCGTGCCGTGCGGCTGCACGGCGCGCGAGGCGGTCCGGCTCGCCCGCGAAGCCGGTCTGGACACCGGCATCGCCTCCGACCTGGACGCCGACGGCGGGCCGCTCGGCCTCTTCGGCGAGCGGGTCGACGAACGTCTCGCGCTGCGGGACGGTGACCGCGTCGAGCTCTACCGCCCGCTCGTGCAGGACCCGCGCGAGCGACGCCGGCGGCGCGCGGCGGCGGCCCGCGAGACGGGGCGGTAGAGCGAACCGGAAGCCGGGCGGGCGGCGCGGTTCGGGGAACGGAGCGCGCCGGACGATTCAGTCGCGCGGCGCGTCTTCCGCCAGTGGCAGGCGACGCGGCCCGCCGTCGAGCCCGTCATCGACCCCGTCGTCGAGATCGTCGATGACGCGCGGATCGTCGAGCTGACCGTCCTCCAGCGCCGCGTCGTCGAGATCGCTGTCGCCTCGTCGGGTCGTCGTGGGCGAGACCGGCTCGCGCGTGGCGAATTCCCACCAGCGCGTGTCGCGAGGCACCTCGCCGCTGACCGAGTCGCGGTTGCTCTCCACGCGCGCGACGACGTCCCCGTCGAAGTGGATCGACACGCGTCGCGCCGGAATGGCGACCCCGGCCGGACCGCGCGTGTAGAGGTAGTCCCAGCGGTCGGCGTGGAAAGGGGTCTCGGTGACCGGGGAGCCGATCAACCCGCGCACCGCCTCGCGACGCGTGCCGGGCACGACGCGTGCGAGCTCGTTCTCGTCGAGCAGGTTTCCCTGCTGGATGCCGATGCGGTGCGCGCGTGGCAACCAGAACGGATCGCCCCCGCAGCCGGCGAGCGCGAGGGGCAGGGCGAGGCAGAGGGCGGGCAGGAGGCGCACGGGCGAGGTCGGCGGTCGGAGCGGAAGCGACAGTCTAGCGCGAGCCGTTCCGCCCGGCGTCGAGGTGACGGCGAACGGTGATGTCGCGCTCGCCCGCCGCCCGCGTCGAGCGACGCGTCGGCGTCGCTCGACCGGCGGCGTCGAGCATCTCCCGGGCGTGCTGGCGACTCTTCCTGGTGATCTTCGCGCCGCCGAGCATGCGGGCGATCTCGTCGCGCGTCGCCGCGTCGTCGAGCGGCTCGACGTCGGTGCGCGTCCGCCCGTCCGCGACGCGCTTGGTGACGCGCAGGTGATGGTGAGCCTGGGCGGCGACTTGCGGGAGGTGGGTGACGCAGAGCACCTGTGCGTTCCGGCCGACGCGTCGCAGCAGCTGGCCGACCGTCTCGGCGACGGCACCGCCGACGCCCGCGTCGACCTCGTCGAAGATCAGGGTGGGCACCGCGCGCGAGTCGCTGGTGGCCAGCTGCAGGCAGAGTCCGATGCGCGAGAGCTCGCCCCCGGAGGCGATGCGCCCGAGCGGCGCGGGATCGACGCCGGGGTTCGGACTGACCAGGAACGTGACGGTATCGATGCCGTGCGGCGAGCGCACGGACGGATCGGCCGTGACGTCGACGACGAAGCGCCCGCCGTCCATCGCGAGCGTGGCCATCGCGTCGCTGACGAGCGCGGCGAGCGCCGTGGCGTCGTGAAGCCTCCGGGCGCTGAGCCGTCCGGCGAGATCGAGGTAGTCGCCGAGACGCGCGTCGCGCTCGGTCTCCAGCGCCTCGACGCCGGCTCCGGGGCCGGTGAGCGAGTCCAGCTCGTCGCGCAGGCGCTGCTCGACATCGGCGAGCTCGGCGGTCTCGCAGCGGTGCTTCCTGGCGAGTGCGTGCAACTGGCCGAGCTTGGCGTCGAGCCAGGCGAGGCGGGCGTCGTCGTGCTCGAGCGCGCTGACCTCGGCGCGCAGCACGCTCGTCGCCTCGTCGGTCTGGATGCTCGCCGACTCGACCAGGTCGAGCGCTTCGCGCAGGCGCTCGTCGATGGCGACGAGCGCCTGCAGCGGCTTCAGCGCACGCGACAGCGCCGCGCTCGCGCCGTCGTCGAGCGCCTCGAGCGCGTCCGTGCCGAGCGTTCGCAGACGCTCGACGTTGGCTAGCCAGCGGTGCTCGGACTCGATCTCGGCGAGCGACGTCGCGCCGATGTCGAGCTCGTCGAACTCCTGGAGCTGGAAGCGCAGCAGGTCGACGCGCTGCACACGCCCTTCGGACTCGTCCAGCGCGCGCGACAGGCGCGCATCCGCCTCGCTCCACGCCGCGTGCGCGGCGGCGACGTCGGCCACCAGCGTGGTGGCCGGAGCGATGGCCGCGTCCGCACGGGCCGACGCCCCGGCGAGCGCCGCACCCGGCTTCTTCGCGCGCTTCCCGGCGGCGATCTTCTTCCCGCTCGCGGCCGTCCTCGCTTTCGCGGCCGTCTTCGCTCTCGCGGGCGTCTTTCCGGCCTTCGCCGAATTCGTTCGGCCACTCCCGCCGTCGTCCGCGTCCGATCCGTCACCGCGCGCCGCCCCCCAGGCGTCGAGCAGGCGCCGCTGCTCGGCCGCGCGACCGAGCGTCTGGTGGGCATGCTGGCCGTGGATGCCCACGAGGCGCTCGCCGAGCTCGCCGAGCATCTTCAGCGACACCGGCGTGCCGTTGACGGTCGCGCGCGACTTGCCGTTCGCCGACAGGGTACGACGGAGCACGCAATCCTCGTCGCTGTCGAGTTCGTGGCGTTCGAGCCAGGCGCGAACGCCGGGCCGGGCATCGATGCGGAAGCTGGCGGCGATCTCGGCGCGCGTCGCGCCCTGCTGCACGTCGAGACTGCTGGCACGCGCGCCGAGCACGAGCCCGAGAGCGCCGAGCAGGATCGACTTGCCGGCGCCGGTCTCGCCGGTCAGCGCGGTCATCCCGTCGGCCAGCTCCAGCTCGCTGTCGTCGATGATCGCGAAGTGGCGGATGTGCAGGTGCGTCAGCATGGCCGGCGGTTCGGGAAGCCTGTCAGCCCCAGTTCAGCTTCTCGCGCAGGATGCGGTGGTAGTCGTACGTCTCCGGGTGAAGGAGGCGCACGCGGGTCTCCTTGCGGCGGATCTCGATCATGTCGCCGAGCGAGGCGTCCATGTAGACCTGCCCGTCGCAGACGACCTGGGCCTCCAGCACGTCGTCGTCCCAGAGGTGCACGCGGATGCTGCTGGCGGCGTCGACCATCAGCGGGCGGCTGGTCAGCGTGTGCGGGCAGATCGGCTGGAGCACCACCGCGTCGATCGTCGGGCCGACGATGGGGCCGCCGTTCGACAGCGAGTAGGCGGTGGAACCCGACGGCGTCGCGACGATGATCCCGTCGGCGCGCTGGTGCGTGACCAGGATGTCGTCGATGATGACGTCGAAGTCCATCAGCTGCAGCACGTCGCGCACGCGGATCACGGTGTCGTTGAACGCGTAGGAACCGGCGATGCGCTCGCCGTCGCGAAGGATGCGGGTCTCGAGAAGGGAGCGCTCCTCGGCGAGGAAGCGGCCTTCGAGGATGCCGCCGAGCTGCTCGAGCCCCGCGTCCGGCGCGACGTCGACCAGGAAACCGAGGCGACCGCGGTTGACGCCGACGATCGGCACGCCGGCGTCCACGAGCGAGCGGGCCGCGGCGAGCAGCGTGCCGTCGCCGCCGATCACGATCGCCAGATCGCAGCGCGCGCCGAGCTCCTCGCGCGGGACGGTGGCGCCGTCGCCGACGAGGCCCTCGGTGCTCTCGTCGAGCAGGTAGTCGATGCCGAGCGCGGTCAGGCGGTTCGTCGCGTCGCTGAGCGTGGACGCGACGCTGTCGTCGCCGACCTTGACGATGAGCCCCGCACGGGTGAAGTTTGTCATCGGCGACAAAATAGCATGTCGTCCGCGGCGCTCGCCATGCACCTGCCGCACTCGGGAGAGCGCTCAGCGGGCACCGGCGGCCAGCTCCGACAGGCGATAGAGGTGGGCCAGTGCCTCGCGCGGCGTGACACCGTCGAGATCGAGCGCGGCGACGTAGCGGGCGAGCGCATCGGGCTCGGCGAACAGGTCGAGCTGCGGTGCCGCCGCGCCTCGCGCGCGGTTTCTGCCGGCATTCGGCTCGGCGTCCGCGACGACCGCGCCCGCGGTCTCCGTGACGGCGATCTCGTCGCGCGCCCCGGGTACCTGTCCCGTGTCGACCGCGTCGATGTCGGCGCACGGGTCGACCGCGTCGCGTTCGTCGGAGGGCTCCGGTCGCGATCCGTCCCGGGGGAACCTGTCCGGACGGACATCGCTTGCCGGCAAGGCGGTCGCGAGCGCGCCCGGCGCCGACCCGTCAACCGCGCCCGATGCCGTCTCGGCGGCGATCCGCTGTCCGCCCTCGAGCTCGGCGAGACGAGCGCGCGCGCTGTCGAGCGCGGCCGGTGGCAGGCCGGCGAGCTCCGCCACCTGCAGCCCGTAGCTACGGTCGGTGGCTCCGCTCTTGATCGCGTGCATGAAGACGATCCGGCCGGCGTGCTCGACCGCGTCGAGATGCACGTTCGCGACCCCCGTGTGCGAATTCCCCATCGCGGTCAGCTCGAAGTAGTGCGTCGCGAACAGACAGAGCGCACGGTTGACCGTCGCCAGGTGCTCGGCACAGGCCCAGGCCAATGCAAGCCCGTCCCACGTGCTGGTGCCCCGTCCGACCTCGTCCATGAGCACGAGGCTCTCGGCCGTCGCGTTCCGCAGGATATGGGCCGCCTCGGTCATCTCGACCATGAACGTCGACTGCCCGCGAGCGAGATCGTCCGAGGCGCCGATGCGGGTGAAGATCCGGTCGATCGGACCGATGCGGGCGGACTCCGCCGGCACGTGGCAGCCGGTGTGGGCGAGCAGCGCGATCAGCGCGCACTGACGCATGAAGGTCGACTTGCCGCCCATGTTGGGGCCGGTCACGAGCAGCATGCGACGGTTGTCGTCGAGCTGCAGCGGGTTGGCGACGAACGGCTCGTCGAGGAGCGACTCGACCACCGGATGACGCCCGCCCTCGATCTCCATGCCCGGTGCGTCGACCAGCTCGGGGCGGCACCAGCGACCTTCGCCGGCGCGGCGGGCGAAGCCGTTCATGACGTCGAGCTCGGCGACCGCGTCGGCCAGCTCGCGCAGGCGCGGGAGCTCGGGGGCGAGCGTCTCGAGCAGCGCGCTCCAGAGCTTGCGTTCACGCGCGAGCGACTTCTCGCGCGCGCCGAGCACGGCGTCCTCGTGGGCCTTCAGCTCGGGCGTCACGTAGCGCTCGGTGCTCTTCAGCGTCTGGCGGCGGATCCAGTGTGCCGGTGCTTCCTCGCGCCGCGATGTCTCGATGTAGAAGCCGTGCACGCGGTTGTAACCGACCTTCAGCGACGCGATGCCGCTCGCCTCGCGCTCGGTCTTCTCGAGCCTGGCGAGGAAGTCGGTGGCGTCGCCCGACAGCGCGCGCAGCTCGTCGAGCTCGGCGTCGTGGCCGGCCGCGAACACGCCGCCGTCGCGGAGCACCGTCGGCGGGTTCCCGACGATGGCCGTGGCGAGCAGGGCGACCACGGGCGAGGGCTCGGCGAGTGTCTCGGCGAAGGCACGCAGCGGGACGGGGGGCGGCACGTCGACGCCGGACGGGAGTTCGCCCGGCGTGTCGAGTGGCAGGCCCGCGGGCGCGAGAGCGCGCGCGATCTCCGGCAGCGCCTCGAGGCTGAGCCGCAGGCGCTCGAGCTCGCGCGGCATCACCGAGCCGAGCTGCACGCGAGTGACGATGCGCTCGATGTCGTGCACCCGCGCGAGCAGCGGCCGCAGCGTGTCCGCCAGGTCACCCTCGAGCAGGGCGTCGACGCGATCCTGACGGCGACGTATCAGGGCGCGATCGCGCACCGGTCGCTGCAGCCAGTCGCGGAGCCGGCGCGCGCCCATCGGGCAGGCCGTGCGATCGACCACGCCGAGCAGCGTGTGGGCGCGCACGTCGCCGGCGCTCTCCACCAGCTCCAGATGGCGACGCGTGCCCGGGTCGAGCAGGATGGTCTCGTCGGCACGCTCCACGCGCAGCGCCGTCACCTGGCTCATCGGTCCGACTTGGCTCTCGCGGGCGTAGCCGAGCGCGACCGCGGCGGCGGCGATCGCCAGCGGCAGCGTCTCGCAGCCGAAGGCCTCCAGGTTGCGCGTGCCGAAATGTTCGAGCAGCGCGCCGCGACAGGCATCCGTGTCGAACAGCCACGGCGCGCGCTCGCGCCGCGCGACATCGGCGAAGCGCCCGCCGAGCGTGCTGCCCTCGGCCAGCAGCAGCTCCGCCGGCGCGAGCCGCGCGATCTCGGCGTCGAGCGCCTCGAGCGAGTCCGCCTCGGTGACCACGAGCTCGCCGGCGGCGACATCGAGCGCGGCGATGCCGAAGCGTGCGCCGTCGCGTGCGCCGTCGCGTACGCCGTCGCGTGCGGGTCCGCCACCGCTGCCGGCGCCCGCGCCGGAGCCGCCTTCGGCGATCGCGACGAGTCGGGCCACGTCCAGCGCCGAGAGCAGGCTTTCCTCGGTCAGCGTGCCCGGGGTCACGACCCGGACGACCTCGCGTCGGACCGGTCCCTTGCCGTCGACCTCGCCGGTCTGCTCGCAGATGGCCACCGGCACGCCGCGGCGCACCAGTCGCGCGAGGTGCGTGTCGAGCGAGTGATACGGTATCCCGGCCATCGGGATCGACTCGCCGCCGCTCTTGCCGCGGGCGGTCAGCGTGATGTCGAGAAGCTCGGCGGCGCGCCGCGCGTCGTCGTGGAACAGCTCGTAGAAGTCCCCCATGCGGTAGAGCAGCAGCGTGTCGGGGTGCTGAGCCTTGATGCCGAGGTACTGGCGCATCATCGGCGTGTGGCTGGCGTTCGTCATGGGCGCGGAGTGTAACGGGGCGAGAGGGGGCGGACGATGACGGCGGACGATCCGGACGGGAGCGGCGCGACGGACGGCGAACCGGCGAGCGGGTCGGTGGGCGGCCATTCTGGCGGCCCGGCGGGCGAGCCGGCTGGCGGCTCGCTCGCCGCGACGCTCGGCGCGGCGCTCGCGTCCCGCGGTCTGGTCTTCACCGCGGCCGAGTCGTGCACCGGCGGCCTGATCGCCGCGGCGCTCACGTCGGTGCCCGGCAGCTCGGCCTGGTTCGGCTGCGGCTTCGTCACCTACGCGAACGCGGCCAAGACATCGCTGCTCGGCGTCGAGGTCGGCACGCTCGACCGCCACGGTGCGGTCAGCGAGGCGGTCGTGCGGGCGATGGCGAGCGGTGCGCGGGCACGGGCGGGGGCCGACGTCGCCGTGGCCGCGAGCGGTGTCGCCGGACCCGGGGGGGGCAGCGCGGCCAAGCCCGTCGGCACCGTCTGGCTCGCCTGGGCGTTGCCCGACGGCCGTGTCGACGCGTCCTGCCACCGCTTCCCCGGCGGGCGGGCCGAGGTCCGTGCGGACGCGGTCGCCGAGGCCTTGCGTGGTACCATCGAGCGACTCGATCGAACGCTCCCGGGGCCTCATTGAACGCTGATCTCGCCGGCGCCCGCGCGCCGCTCGCCGACTCCCCCTCCGCTCCCGCGGCCGTCGCGCCGATCGTCGTACGGGGCGTCGCCCGGGGCACGCTCCGGCCATCGGCCGGGCGAAGCGCATGGCCGCCGACCCTCGTCACCGCCCTCGTGCTGGCCCTGTCGTCCGTGAGCGGCGTCGCGTCGGCCCAGCAGTCGGAAGACTCCGGCTCGCGCGAGATGACGGTCGAGGAACTCGAGCGTCACATCGCCGAGCAGAAGGCCGCGCTCGAACGGGTGCGCGAGAACCGCGACATCACGGTCGAGAAGGCGGCGGAGGTGCGCGAGGCACTGGCCGAGCGCGAGGCGAAGCGCGCCGAGGCCCAGGCCGAGGTCGAGTCGCTGTGCCGCGAGCGCGAGGAGATCGAGCCGGGATCCTTCGACGAGTGCGTGGAGCAGCTCGGCGGCTGAGGCGCGCCACGCCCGGGCGAGTTCGCCGGGCGTGCCGAGGGCCTCTTTCCCGCCGGTCCGGCGGGGTCGCCGGACGGCTGAATTTTCTTACAGTATTTTTACGGCGAAACCGCCGATTCTCCGAGTGCGTGTGAGACAATCCCCATCACGGTCGGGGGCCCTCCAGAGGGCTTTCCGGCGCTCACGGAACGTCAGGAGAATGCACTTGGACGACAACCGCAAGAAGGCCCTCTCGGCGGCTCTCGGGCAGATCGAGAAGCAGTTCGGCAAGGGCGCGATCATGCGCATGGGCGACGGCACCGCGGCTCCGGACATCGAGACGATCTCGACCGGCTGTCTCGGGCTCGACATCGCGCTCGGCGTCGGCGGCCTGCCGCGCGGCCGGGTCTGCGAGATCTACGGTCCGGAATCCTCGGGCAAGACCACGATGATGCTGCAGGTCATCGCCGAGTGCCAGAAGGCCGGCGGTACCGCCGCCTTCGTCGACGCCGAGCACGCGCTCGACCCCGTCTACGCCCGCAAGCTCGGCGTCGACGTGGACGAGCTGCTGATCTCCCAGCCGGACACCGGCGACCAGGCGCTCGAGATCGTCGACATGCTCGTGCGTTCGAGCGCCGTCGACGTCATCGTCGTCGACTCGGTCGCCGCGCTGACGCCGAAGGCCGAGATCGAGGGCGACATGGGCGACTCGCACGTCGGCCTGCACGCGCGTCTCATGTCACAGGCGCTCCGGAAGCTCACCGGCAACATCAAGCGCACGAACACGCTGGTGGTGTTCATCAACCAGATCCGCATGAAGATCGGCGTGATGTTCGGCAGCCCCGAGACGACCACGGGCGGCAACGCGCTGAAGTTCTATTCCTCGGTCCGGCTCGACATCCGCCGCATCGGCGCGATCAAGCGCGGTGACGAGATCGTCGGCAACGAGACGCGGGTCAAGGTCGTCAAGAACAAGATGGCACCGCCTTTCCGCCAGACCGAGTTCGAGATCCTCTACGGTGAGGGCAGCTCGCGCGAGGGTGAGCTGATCGACCTCGGCGTGCAGCACGATCTCGTGGACAAGTCCGGTGCCTGGTACAGCTACCAGGGCGATCGCATCGGCCAGGGCAAGGAGAACGTCCGTCAGTGGCTCAAGGAGCACCCGGACGTCGCCGACGAGATCGATCGGACGCTGCGCGACAAGCTGCTCGCCAAGGCGCCCGTGCGGGACGCCGAGACCGAGGACGATCCGGCCGAGGCCGAGGCGGCCGAGGCCTGAATCGGCGAACGGAGCCCGCCGGGCGTGTCCGGCGGGGTCGGAACGACGAGGAGCTGACACCCGAGGATCTCGCGCGCCTCGCCTACGCGCAGGGCATCAAGCTGCTCGGCGCGCGCGATCACTCGAGTGCCGAGCTCCGCGACGCCAACTACGTCGATGACGAGCGGTACGCCCGCACCTTCGCCGAGCAGCTCGTCGGGCGCGG
>ENA-ORXU01000133-ORXU01000133.1-marine-metagenome-genome-assembly--contig:-NODE-133-length-97945-cov-43.417123_pt1 | contig 97945 bp, 83 predicted proteins | sample MGYA00237869_ERZ511484 | MGnify/ENA metagenome assembly ERZ511484 | reverse complement strand
AATGCACACAACTTCCCTCTAGATTTAGCCAGTGGCGAAACTGCTCCTGTAGCACTAAGCGCACCTGCAATCAACGGTTAATCTAACCTTGTTTAGATAAAAAGAAAAAGAAAACGCTCTCCATTTATTTGGGGGGCGTTTTTTTTTGCCAAATTATTACTCAGGTTAATTAATAGGATCGAATTAAAATTCTAGAGATAATGTTTCTCTACAATCAATCCAAGCCTTAGGTAACTGCTTTTTTCCTACTGCCAGTGCCACTAGGCTACCAACGATGGCACAAATTGTATCTCTGTCCCCTAGTGCAGCTACAGATTTCCAGAGTGCTTCGCTAAAGTCTAAACTGTTACCTGCAACAAACCATAAAGCGATCGCAACTGTATCGTAAGCACAGAGATTTGTTCCATTTCCCAAAAGAGAGATGACGTAATCTAATCGAGAATTGTCAGAGATCTTGATTGCTCTTTTAATTCTCGATTTTGTCTCGCCTTGGGGGGTTATTTCAATTACCGTCTCTAGTAAGCTTTTATTATTAATCGATTTTTTTTCTGAATAGCGTCGCACAATGTAGGCAGCCGCTACGGCTACTGCGATCGCGCCTGCTTGAGCATCAGGGTGGCTGTGAGTTACTTCAGACGATGCTTTTGCTTCTTGAACAACTCTTTGATAATCATCGAAAAAATATGCTCCAATTGGGGCTGCTCTCATTGCACCTCCATTGCCCATCGAACCCATACCTGAAAAGGCTTCAGATGATGTTTGTCTCCAGGATATTCCCTGACTTATTTGTCTTAACATTCTACCTGCAGTACTGCCATAGCCTCTATCTGGTTCTTCAATATATCTTTGAGCAAAAATATTAGCTAAATAATCCTGTTTGATGCATCCAAACTTGTTTAACGTCTGCACAATACTGAGTGCCATAATAGTATCATCAGTATAGAGCCAAGGTTTCACAGGTAATTGACGAGAATTGATTAGTTGTTTTGCCTTGTTCTGTTCGATAAAAAAATTTTGTCCGAATGAATCTCCGATAGATAGTCCTTCCAAAGAGAGAATTACTTTTTCTATTCTATTTGTATGATTCATGAATAATTTGTTTCCTTATTTCATCAGAAAAGTTTTTAAATTTGATGTGCGATCGCTTTTAGCTTTGAGAGTAAGAGAGTTTTCTATAATTAAGAGTAGAGCTAGCTTCAAATTGAGGAATTAAAAATTATGGCTACTTTACAGAGAAAACGAGCCGAAAATATTAAAGGTAATTTTTATGTTGATTCTACCTGCATAGATTGTGATACTTGTCGTTGGGTAGCACCAGACGTATTTAATCGTCAGTCCTCGATGTCTGCGGTATATCATCAGCCACAAACCGAACCAGAAAGAGTGTCTGCAATGCAGGCTTTATTATCTTGTCCGACAGCTTCGATTGGGACAGTAGATAAACCAAAAGATGTCAAACAGGTGCAGCAAACCTTTCCGATCCTCATCAAAGATAGCGTTTATTATTGTGGCTATCATTCAGAGGCTTCTTTTGGCGCAGCTAGTTATTTTATTCAAAGTCCCCAAGGAAATATCTTGATTGACTCGCCAAGATTTACACCACCTTTAGTTAAAGAGTTAGAAAAAATGGGTGGTATCAAGTATATGTACCTGACTCATCAAGATGATGTTGCCGATCACGCTAAATATCATCAGCATTTTAAATGCGATCGCATTTTACATCAAGATGATCTTAAACCCGCTACCCAAGGAGTCGAAATAAAATTGTCGGGGACAGAAGTAGTTGAACTAACGCCAGATCTTAAAATAATTCCCGTTCCTGGACATAGCAAAGGACATACAGTATTACTTTATCAAGATAAATTCTTGTTTACGGGAGATCATTTAGCTTGGTCACCACTTTATCAACATCTCTATGCTTTTCATCGCTTTTGTTGGTATTCTTGGTCAGAACAAATCAAATCAATGGAAAGATTGGCAAACTACTCTTTTGAATGGGTATTACCAGGTCATGGTCGTCGCTATCACGGCGATCGCAATACGACTAAAGAACAAATGCAACAGTGTATTAATTGGATGAAACAACAATAATTCGGTTACTAGGTATCAATTATGGATTCTTTTAGAGCAATTGCCATAGCATCATTATTTTTTCTGAGTCCTTCATAGTGAAAAAACACTTGTCCGTTAAAAGAGCGATCGCGATTAGTTTTGATATATTTAATTAGATCTTTATGGGTGACATCTTTACCATTAGCAGTAAAGGCAATACCTGGAGCAAATTTAATTAAGGAGTTGCGATCGTAGGTGTTGATAATTTTTTTGACTTCCCGATTGTAACTAAAGAAATTATGACGATATATTTGGGGATGAATAATATCTACCAAACCTTTTTCGACCCAAGCTTTAGAATCTTGCAATAAATTATTTAAACAAAAAGGATATACCGCAGGAGATAGGGAAACCAATATATTCGGTTTAATCGTTTTTACCTGTTGATAAAACCTAGCTAAAAATTCAGTTAATAAATTAGCGCGCCACTGTAGCCACTGTTTATCTTGATAATTAGCGGGAGGATTTTTACCAAAGGCTGTTTTGTATCGTTGACTAGTTTCACGGTCATAACCCGCATTACTAGGCATGGCAGGCAGGCGATCGCAACCTTGAATACCATCCACATCATAATTACCGACGATTTCAGCAACCAAATCCAGCATAAATTGCTGTACTTGGGGGTTAAAACCATTCAGCCAGGTTAAGCCACCATGTCTTACTTTTGCACCATCGTAGTCTAAAGCTTGCCAATGAGGGTATTGTTTGAGGATATGTCCCCCATTCAAAAGATGGGAAGCAGCAAAGCCATATTCTAGCCAGGGAATAACCTTGATCTTGTGTTGATGGGCTTCGCTAATAATTTCAGCTAGAGGATCGCGAGAAAGTTGCTGTTCATAAAATGGATCGATAGTGGGTAAACTATATTCACTCATTACCCCAGAAGGATAAAGAGTATAACCCCTAGTCCAAACTACTGGAAAAATTGTGTTAAACCCATAACTCGCTAAAAAAGAGAGTGCTTCTGCAATTTTTGCTCGCGACTCTAAAACCTGACTATGGGGACGATTAGCAATCCAAACTCCATGTAGATAAGTCATAAATTTAGGTCGTAAAATTCCTCCAAATGATGGCGAGGCAAGCAGCTTTAAGCAATCGCCATGTTGATGATACGCCCTAGTTACTAAAATCTCGGCTATTTTCTATGGGAGTATAAAAACTAAAAGATAGTAACAATATTATTAAAGCCAAGCTTAAACCAATTGCCGTACCAGAAATAATTAATTCCGAAGCATTTTTTACAGCGATCGCAATTGCGCCCCAGATAAACACGCCAGCATAAGCAAAATCAAGTCGGGGAATACTAACTACATGAGCCACCGTAGCAGCTACTAAAAGCATAATAACTGTCCAGGCTTGAGGGCTAATACCCCAACCAGTCCAACCAGCAGCACTTAGGGCGATCGAACCGTTGAGTATAGTTGCTAAAGCAATCCAAGATAAATAAATACTTATTGGACGACAAATCAACCATTTTTGTCCTGCGGGAGGACGACTGCGAGGCAAACAGAGGTAAGCACCAATCAGAGGTAGCAAAATTCCCAACATGGCTACAAAAGATAAAGCGTACTGTCGATAAAGAAAGCAAAATACCCAAACAATTTGCGAGATGGATGCGATCGCGATTTTATAGCCGACTTGTCTGGACAAGGGATTGTTTTTTTGACTAGGTAAGGCTTGATAAATAGCAAAACTAATCAACCCCAGATAAATTAAACCCCAAATAGCAAAAGCATAATTTGCTGGGGTAATTAAAATTTCACCAAAAAATTGATTAGAGATTTGACCAATAGTTAAACCGTTAATTGGGCGGACATTGGCTAAAATATTGATGCCAAAAGCAGCAACTACAGAAATTAAGGTAATAACTTGTCTAATTGTTGTTGATTTATTATTTATCGTGTAGCGATCGTACATAAAATAAGAAATGATTTTGGCGATAATACCCCTATTCTTATTTTAGATATCATTGCGGTCGATTATTTATAACTATCGACATAAATTTATGGTTTTGTTACTGACATAGATCTTGACCCCAGTTTTGATGACCTCGATTAGCTTGACATTGAAATTGTTGACCAGCCCATACTACCTGCCATTGCGATTCATCTTGATCGCCGTAGGGAGCAAATTTTACTTGATAACGTATGGCTGCCACAGAGTCATCTAAAAGATTAGTTTGAGTAATGGTGACAACTGCCAGATTATCTTGAGGGTAGTCTGTTTCCACTTTTTCTTGTTGAGATTCGATAATCTCAGTTAAACCCAATGCAGATAAAGCGATCTCTTGGGGATCTCGACCAGTAGAAGTTGGTAAGTTACTATTTAGTTTATTTGTTTTAGTCTGTTGATGTGTCCAACGCTGGGTAACGGGAATAGATAAATAATTATCGGCGATCGCTTGATCTTTTTCTGGTTCAGAAATATCAGTTTGCCAAATATGAATTTGAGAATGGTCATCTTCTAGAGATTGTTCTACCTCAACCATCAGGCGATCGCTAGGACTAAACATCATTAAACGAGTCTCTTTATTAGGAGATGCAGCCATAACGTTTCTTAAAGGTAGTCCCGTATTGAGATTAGTTATGGTCGATGAATGAAAGTTACCCGCTATCAGATTACTGTTGGCATTCAAGCTAAATAAACCATTTTCACTATAAAGATTCTTAGTTTGGCGATCTACCGTTCCCTGTTGCCAATTCCAAACGTTAATTTTGCCATCATAGCTACTGCTAACTAGTTTTTTACCATCTGCAGTAAATTCAATCTTGGTTATTTCGTTAACGTGACCATCTAAAGTATTCAATAAAGTTGATGAGTCGCCCTCTAACTGCCATAGCTGAATTTGATTACTTTTCTCTCCCTGTTGTCCTCGGGTGGTATTAGCATCTACCGTAGCCATCACCTTTCCTTGAGGATCAAAGGAAATAGTTTCGACAGGATATCCCGTATCCAAACTAAATAACTTTTTTCCTTCAGGGAAACTCCAGGCAGTTACTCCTCGATCGCAAGCACCATAAAGAATCTCTCCTGTATTATCAAACAAAACCTGCCGACATCCTGCACTCTCAATTAGGCTCAAAACCTCCTCCCCAGTATCAGTATTCCAAACAATTAGAGCGCGATCGGGAGTTAATAATCCTTGACTCCAGGTGGCAGTGACTAAAAAATTACTATCGGGACTAAAAGCGATCGTTGTAGGAGCAATTTCGAGAGCCAATTCAGCAGCATAATGACCAGGTAAAATACGCTTAATTTCGCCTCGTTCTACTTCCCATAGAGTAACTTGGGCTGCACCTACAGTAGCTAATACTTGACCATCAGGACTAAATTCAATTTTGTTAATAGTAGTTGTTGATTCTAGGGTGCGATTCAAAACCGCATTTTCCCAAAGAGAGGATAAACGGTTCTGAAAGAGAGTCTTTTCTGTAGCTATTTCTGGTAAAGGAAGATCTTGAGCAAAAACTGTCGTTTGAGCGATCAAAGCGATCGCACTGGCGATGAAAAATTTTAAATAATGCTGACTGCTCATTGTAGTTAGATTCAAAAACTAGAAATAAACTAGTTATAGCAATTCTTGTTCCAATTAATGAGTGTGTTAGTTGTATTTACCAAACAAAAACGTTGTACATAATTTAGTTATAAAAATATCAAATTCTACTTCTGCGAGAAAATCGACTGATATTAGTCGTGTTAGCTACGGGAGTGAGCGAAGGTTCGCTTTCTATTAAATCTTCCTTAGTTTCAATCAACTCAGGATTAAAACGATAGCCTATATTACGTACAGTTTGAATAATATTTGGCTGTCGTGGATTTTGTTCAATCTTTTTGCGTAAAGATAAGACATGGGTATCTACAGTACGGGGATTATCGATCGCATCAGGCCAAGCACGGTGTAATAATTCTGAACGACTCAAAGAGTTGCCTTGGGCTTGAGCTAAAACATACAATAGGCTAAATTCTTGCGGTGTTAGTTCGATAAAATCATCCTTAAGCTGTACTCGTCGTTGTGCCAAATCTATTCTAAGGTCTTTACACTCCATTGATAATGGTACGGAGTTATTGACTCGCATTCTTCTAATTAAAGCTTCTACCCTAGCCAAAAACTCTTGCATCCCAAACGGTTTGGTAAGGTAATCATCAGCACCAGTTTTGAGACCTCTAACAATATCTTGTTCGTTATTACGGGCCGATAGCAAAAGAATTAAAGATTTCTGTTGCTCGTATAGCCAGTGAGATAGTTCCAATCCATCTCCACTGGGTAAATCTGAATCGATAACTACTAGAGTCGGTTGATGTCTAAAAAAAGATTCTCTAGCCTGCTGCAAGCTAGCAGATTGACTTACACTATAGCCAGATTGTTGTAAATGCCAACCCAGTAGCGAACGTAAGTGAGGATTACTTTCAACTATTAAGATATTTGCTGAAGTCACTTTTGCCTCATTGTTTAGGAAAAATTGCTATAAAGTCAAGGCTATCACTGCTATTACCAAGATTTTGTAACAGAGGTTACGAGCAATTGGTACGGATGATTCAATGAAAAAAATTAATTGTTAAAAGCTAAAGGATTAAAATAATAAAAAGCCAACAAACTTAATAACATTACAACTCGCACTAAAATATTCAACCACAGTTATGATTCTCCAAGATCCCGCATTAATACGCCATTATCAAAGAATTACTGACGGAATGGTCGATTTATACCGCAGACGCTATACTTTTGAAGAAATTAGATTGTATATGGAAGGGTATATTGCCTGCTTACGAAATAGTGATTTGATCGAGCAATATTTAATTCATCGTTTGGAGGAACAAGCACTGCGCTTTCTCAGAGATCCTTCTAACTTTGAACTATCATCACCTCAAACCCAAATGGAAACAGAAACAGATTATTGGTAAATTAGCTTCGCTCGTGGCGATCCGCCATAAGTTATACTAAGCCTTAAACGAATCCAAACTCGCAAATTGTGCAAGGTTTGGAGGAGTCATTAAATCAGCTACATTTAAAGCGCGATCGCTTTAAGCTTTTGAAGATAAATACAAGCCAAGTTAGACTAATTGCTCGATCAAGGAAAATTTGCATCTCATGTGTGTAATGAGATAATTTAAACTCGATCCTAAATCAAGTTTATTATGTCTAATTTACGAGAAACACTAAATAAAGATATTGCAGATATCTGTTGGAAAGATATACTGCCTCACGCTAAACGAGATGCAGTAATTGTCGTCAAACCAGAATTAGATTTACCCGAAGTCGCAGAGGCTATTGCTCAGGACAATACTAGCTCTGTTCAAGAATGGATTACAACTCAATCTATTGCTAAACCTACCCCAGAGCAATTAACCTTGTGGAATGACAACCCCCAAAAGCAGTTTAGTACTTTGATTGTGCAACCGTTTGTAGTTGTCAAAGAGGCAAGTAATAATTAGCTAATTGTTACTTTTTGAAAGCAATAAAATATTCATCCTTTCTGATTAAACCATCGTTTATGAATCCTAATACTGCAAAACTCATTAAAGCTACTTCTGTTACCTTAATTACTGTTGCTTTGGGACTAGAACTATGGAATATCTATCTACTATTGAATAATGCAGTATTGCCAGAAAATATTAAACCCTTCTTTTGGCTGGGCAATGTGATATTAGTTGCTCATGGAATAGAAGGATTTATTGCTGCTTTTTTGGTTCGCGATCGCGATTTAAACCCAGTTACCTATGGTGTTTATACTTTCTTTGTCGGTTTTGTTGGTTTAAAAGAACTATCAAAGTAATAACTCTATTTAAGAGTCGATTCAGCGATCGCGTTTTATACTGTCTAAATCTAATTTGGCAGGATTATATGGTACTCCCTCGCCATTAATTTTCTTGTCTGAAACATTATTGTTTTGAGCAATCACAGACTGAACTCCTTCAATGGTGGAAATCATACTGCGAGGATCCATAAACATTACTTTACTACTATCACTGTTGCCAATTTCTTTGCCCATTTCTAAATATTCTTGAGCTAAAAGAAACTGTAGTGCTTCTCTGGCATTAGGATCGCTTTGTAGTTTTTCCATAACAATTTTCATTGCTTCGGCAGTAGCTTCAGCTTTAAGAATTTGCTCCTGTCTTTCCCCTTGTGCTTTGAGAATGATTGCCTGTTGTTCTGCTTCTGCGTCAAGAATTACTGCTTTTTTAGCTGCTTCTGCCTGTAATAATCGTGCTTGAGCATCGCCTTGGGCAGAATTAATTGCTGAGTCGCGATGTCCTTCAGAAGTTAAGATATTAGCTCTTTTTTGTCTCTCTGCTGCCATTTGCAACTCCATCGAGTCTTGAACAGCTTTAGAAGGCATAATGTCTCTTAATTCGACTCTCGTTACTTTTACTCCCCAAGGATCGGTAGCAATGTCTAGTTCTCGCAACAGGATTTCGTTGATTTCGGTACGAGCAGTAAAGGTCTGATCTAGCTCTAATTTACCCATTTCTGAACGAATTTGAGTCAAAACCATATTGACCATTGCATCCCGCAAACTTTCGACTTTATAGAAAGCTTTGTACATATCCATAATGCGCCAGTAAACAACAGCATCGACGGTTATGCTAACGTTATCGCGGGTAATACAAGATTGGGCAGGAACATCTAAAACCTTTTCTTTGATGGTATCTTTGTACACAACCTTGTCAATAAAGGGAACCACAAAGTTTAAACCAGGTTCTAGTCTTTTTTTGTAACTACCCAAGCTTTCAACTAAATACTCTTCTTTTTCTTTAACAATTTTGACTGAACCTGCCAAACCAGAACCTAAAAAGGTAATTAACACCAAAGTTAAAAACTGTCCCATAATTAATTTCTCTTAAATATTAAATAGACTAACAATATTGTTTTAGTTATAGCCTGATCTGACAAGATTCATTTTAGTTATTAAACTTGTATTTAATTTCTATCTATCATCTGATTTGGTAGCACAATTAAAGTATTGCCTTGTTTTTGCACTACATATACAGATTCGTTAGGGGCAATATCTATAGTTTCATCAGCGCATTTTGCCTGCCAAGAATTACCTTCATATAGCACCCTACCTGTAGCTCCTGCAGGAATACCACTAACAACCGTAGCATTACTATCATCACCTGTAATTGAAACTTTACGTTTAGGTGTAAATAACCGTCGCGATAGAATAGTTAATCCTGTAGCAAAAATCAACCACAAACCCATTAACAAAGTAAATTCTGGCACAAACAAAGAAGCAATAGCTACTAAAAAAGCTGCTACTCCCATCATGAAGCTAACAAATGCAGTGGGAAAAACAAATTCCATCATACACAGTATTGTTCCTGCAATTATCCAAAAAACTGTAGGATTGAGCATAACTAATTAATTAAAAGTCGAAAATTTTTTTTAAATATTAAATGATGATTAAACATACAAATATATATCAAGCTCTTTTCATTTTAACTACTAGTACTTACGCTGTGTGTAACTTTTTTAATCAAAAATGCTCTGCTCAAAAGATAATGTAATTTTTCTTTTCAGTCTATATTTTCTTTTCAATTCATAAATAAATTTACCAGGGCGTAAACAAGATAATATAAACTATTTAAGATAGGCTTATGCTTTCATTTCAGGTTTAGGCAAAATTATGTTTCTAGTCACACAATCGCTCAAAATTTACGATCAGCAGCATGACTAAACAGTATAAGATTGCAGCTTTGCCAGGAGAAGGAATTGGTACAGAAGTAGTAAACGCAACTCTAGCTATTTTGCAACAGGTAGCTATTAAACATAACTTTACCTTGCAGGTTGACTATGGCTTGATTGGAGAACAGGCGTTACAAAAATATGGCTCGTACTTTTGTAGCGCAACCTCGCAGCTATGTAGTCAGGCTAATGGTATTTTGTTTGGTGCAGTTAGTAAAGGTGGGTTACTAGAGCTTCGTCAAGAGTTTGATTTTTTTGTAAATTTACGTCCCGTTAAAACTCATCCTACTGTGATCAATAATTCTAGTTTAAAGAGCGATCGCCTGTCTGGAGTAGATATTTTATTTGTACGCGAGTTGGTTAGTGGTATTTATTTCGGTGCATCGGGAAGACAAAAAGATGCAGGGGGTGAATATGGCTACCACACCATGCAGTATTATGACTGGCAAATTAAACGTATTGCGAAAGTTGCTCTAAAAAAAGCTCAGACAAGAAAAGGTTTATTGACAGTAGCCCACAAGGAGAACGCCTTACCTCATCTTCCTTGGACTAAATTAGTTACCGAAATTGCCGTAGCATATCCTAATGTACGAGTTGAGCCGATGCTGGTAGATAATTTGGCAATGCAGTTAGTGATCAACCCCCAACACTTTGATGTAATTTTGGCTGGTAACTTGTTTGGCGATCTCCTCAGCGATCTTGGTGGTGCATTAGTAGGTTCTGTCGGTTTGTTGGGTTCTGCTAGCTTAAATGAAGAGGGATTTGGGCTTTATGAGCCAATACACGGCACTGCCCCTGATATTACAGGAAAAAACCAGGCAAATCCTCTGGCTACTCTTGCTAGCGCCATGATGATGCTAGAACAATGGGGAGAAATAGCTGCGGTACATAGCTTACAACAAGCCTGGGATAGTATTTTGCAGCAAGGTTATCGCACAGCCGATCTATATTCTCAAGATCCAGAAATTCTGGTTACTACCGATCGCTTAGTTGAGTTGTTTTTATCTCATTTATAGGGTTTAGGCGATCTCTATTAGTAAAAAGGTCAGGATTGATGCCTCTTCACAATCAAAGGCTGCAACAATAGTAGAAGTGATTTTTCGACTGTATATTACTATCATCTGTTTAGCACCAGAAGCTAAAAGGGTACTTTTTATGAATTCTCCTGCAACAGCTAATCAATCGATACTTCAAGCTCTAGATCGTTTAATTAAAGTAGTGGCACAATTGCGATCGCCTGATGGCGGATGTCCTTGGGATTTGGTACAGACTCCGCAAACTCTAATTCCTTACGTAATTGAAGAAGCTTATGAAGTGGTAGATGCAATCCAATCTGGGGATAAAGATGCGATCGCCGAAGAGTTGGGGGATTTATTATTACAGGTAGTTTTACAAACCCAAATTGCTAGTGAAGCCAATGACTTCACCCTAGAAGAAGTGGCAACAGGTATCACTGAAAAATTAATCCGTCGTCATCCTCACGTATTTGGCGATGTAAAAGTTAATAGCGCAGCACAAGTAAATCAAAACTGGGAACAAATTAAAGCTCAAGAAAAAGGCGAAACACCAGAACAGACAAAGTTACTCAGTCGTAAACTAAAACGCTATGCTCGTAGTTTACCTCCTTTGATGGCAGGGATGAAAATCTCAAAAAAAGCTGCAGCGGCGGGTTTTGAATGGGAAAATGTTGAAGGAGTCTGGGAAAAGTTTGACGAAGAGTTGGGAGAATTTAAAGAAGCCCTCGCCACAGAAGATAAAGTCCATCAGCAAGAAGAATTGGGGGATTTACTATTTACTATTATTAATATTGCCCGTTGGTACGATCTCAATCCTTTTGATGGTTTGCAAGGAACAAATAATCGTTTTATTCAACGGTTAACCATGATGGAACAATTCGCAAATCGACCATTAAATGAATATGATATTAGCGAGTTAGAAACTTTGTGGCAACAAGCTAAAGTAAAGCTGCATCAAAGGAACGAAAAATAGAAAAAACTATAATCTCATAGGTTGAAGATTCTTCCTAGTGAATTTTTGTTGAATTTCTATCAAACAAAGGAAAAATTCTCTGACTGTCCCCGAACAGATTACGATATTAATGAGCTGGAGTGTTTCTGGCAACCAGCAAAAGTAAAGCTACACAACAGAACTAATAGCTAACAGTTAATCGCTAATAGCTAAAAACCGATAAACAACAAGGTAGCTAGTAAACTGAAGTATGTATGATTGGATTGTAATTGGTGCGGGAATAACAGGGGCTTGTTTGGCTTACGAATTGAGTCAGCAAGGATTCAAAGTACTGCTAATTGAAAAAGACGAGACTCCCAATAATGCCACGGTGTATAGTTATGGCGGCTTGGCATATTGGTCGGGGACAGATCGATTGACTCGCACCCTAGGCGGAGAAGGAATTGAGCTACATCGCAATTTATCCCAGGAATTAGACGGAGATACCGAATTTAGGGATATCGATCTCGTATTAACTATAGATCGCCAAGAAGATCCCGAAACTATTATCCAGAATTACGATCGCTTTGCCATTCCTCCCGAATTACTCAGCGTTAATGATGCCTGTATTTTAGAGCCATTACTCAATCCCAATGCCATCTCAGGCGCGTTAAGATTACCCCACGGACATATCCATCCTCAAAAAACTACCAATGCCTATCTTCAAGCTTTTGAGCGTAACCAGGGCGTAATAGTCTACGAACAGGTGGTCGATTTATTGCGTCAGGGAGAAGAGATAATTGGGGTACAAACTCAAGATAATACTTATCATGCTACTAATACCGTAGTCTGTGCGGGAGGATTATCGCGATCGCTTTTGCAACAAGCACAAATTGAAGTTCAAAATTACTATACTCACACCCAGTTAATCCTGACTCCCCCCGTAGATTTGGAATTGGGTACAGTAGTAATGCCTGCCCTCCAACAAAGATTTATCCTAGAAGCTAAAGCTCAAGAATTAGAACCAGGAGCTTGGAATCCTCCCTATAATGAAGCACCTAAAGCGATTTTAGATCCTGGTGCGGTACAGTTTCTTGATGGTCGAATTTGTATGGGACAAATTAGCGCGATCGCTCTTAATCCCGACGTCAAACTCAATCCTTTTGCAGCCGAAACTCAAATTCGCGAACAGGTAAGCCATGTTTTACCTTTATTAGAAGATATTCCTGGTACTTGTCATAGTTGTTTAGTGGCATTTAATCATCAGGCGATCGCTTTAGTGGGTAACTTGGCTAATATCAAGGGAATATATTTGTTTTCAGGTTTTACTAGCACTCTAGTATTTGCTCCCGTACTTGCCAGACGTTTCGCTCGTTGGATCTCAGGAAAAGAAGATCCGATTATGGAAGAATTGCAATCAGTAATTAATTATTAAAATTCATCCTTGACCATATTTAAAGTATTCTATCTTTTCAGTATCATTTATTACTAATTACTCTATTTTTCAAAGCTTTTATTGACTCAAAATATCAAAATTATTTTGTTGATTTTGTGAGTAAATCCTGACATCACCAACGAAGAATATTAAGAAATACAAAGAAATATTTAAATAAGTATAATCTAAGGGATTAAGTACTTTTAGATACATTTTGTATATGCTAATTCACAATAGGTTTATACCAATTCAATTAATGTTTACCAGAAGTGCCACCTTCTTTTTTCTATTAGGCATTAGTTATTAATTATTCTTTGCTTAAAAGTAAAAATAAATATATTAGTTATACAGCATAAGTATACCTAAATTTATCGATCCAATCTGAAAACTGTAAAAGATTAAACATCTATTTTCAATACCTGTCAAAATCAACAAGTTTTTCTAAATTTTAGGAGTGATTATGTCGTCAAATAGTCAAAACTCTGCTGAACCTCAAGATCTAAAAGATCTGATCGGAAATAGAAATCTCAACGGAACTAGTAACAACTTAGATAGTAATAATGAGTTTAATCAGCTAAATTACTCGCAGCTTATTCTCTGTGCAGTAGTTATTGGAATTTTTGGGGGCATGGTAGCTACGGTTTACTACTTTGTGCTCGAAGCAATGATGCACGGTATGTGGCATTCCTTACCAGAAATAGTCAAGCCGTTATTTCCTAGCTGGTTGCCGACTAATAACTATGTCTGGATTGCTACTACCATTGGAGGATTGTTTGTTGGTTTAACTCTCTATTTTCTCGGTCTTCCAGGAGAAATGGCACAGGTAGTTGATAAAATTCATAGTCCAGGCAAAATTGATATTCGTAAAACTCCAGCAATGGTAATTGCTTCTTTGATTGCCATTACCTCTGGCGGTAGTGCGGGCCCTGAAGCACCTTTAGTTCAGGTTAACGGCAGTTTGGGAAGTTGGTTAGGCGAAAAGCTAAAGCTGACTAAAACTTCTGTGAGAATTCTCACTTTTTGCGGGATGAGTGCAGCTTTAGGTGCTTTTTTTGGCGCGCCCATTGGGGCAGCTTTGTTTGCTTTAGAAATTCCTCACCGTCGAGGTTTGCAGTATTTTGAAGCAATCGCCCCAGCGATTATTGCAGCAATCTTTTCTTTCGCTGTATTTCGACTCAATACAGGAATGACCATCGGTGGTTTTTATCGCTTTGAAGAAGTACCTGCCCTTTCGCCACAAAACTTACTTGAAGGATTGGTTTTAGGTATTATTGGGGCTGGGTTGGCAGTTATGTTTATTGTGGTATTTCGCCTCATTGGTAAGCTACTAAAGCCTTTAGAACATTATCGTATTGTCTTAGCGACTTTAGGTGGTTTATCGATTGGCTTGATTGCTTTTGCTTTTCCCCAGACTCTATTTTTCAGCGAGGCACAGATTCAAACTGTAATTGAAACAGGAGCTACTTTAGGCATCGGGATGTTATTGGCGATCGCTGTAGCAAAAATGTTTGCCATTAGTTTTACGTTGCATTCTGGTTTTTTGGGTGGCTTTATTTTCCCCCTATTTTTTATTGGTGCCAATGTCGGTTATGCAGTTTCTTTGGCAGTGCCTCAAGTTCATCCCACGGTTGGGATGGTCTGCTTGATGGCAGCAATCAATGTTGCTGTTACTAAAACTCCTGTCAGTACCAGTATTATTCTCAGCGTACTTTCGGGTACGGCAATGTTACCTGTAATTGCGATCGCCTCTTTCGTTAGTTTTGTCTTAACTAGCCAGATTACGATGATTAAGACTCAAAGATGTCGAGATTTAGGAGAAGTCGATTCTTTTAATCTAATTTTAGAAGAGGTGACATTGGTTGAAAAAAAACCAACTACAATTTTTGGTCTAGAAAGATTAAAACAGTTGGTGAGCAGTTAAGATTGAATTCATCAATTTTTTGGTAGCGATCTTTGTACTCTTAATTTGATATCTTAATTTTTGCGATCGCTGGCAAGCCATCAATCAAGCTCTTGATTGATCTTCCAACATTTTGTTAACTGTTGAGGATCTTGCTTTAGTAGATGTGTGAAAATTCTTAGTAAAGATATTTAATAACAATCGCGATCGCCTTATGAATGAGAATTTACCTGTAATATATATTTCCGCTTTATTAGCAATATTAGTGTTTGCAGCGATCTACATTTTGCGGGAGGTAATCAGAACGCGCAAGCAAGAGACTACTTTTTCTCGTCTGCAAAAGAAACTCAAGGAAGAAAAAGGCACAGCCGAAGAATATTATGAATTAGGTAGTCTTTATTTAGACAAAAAACTGTTTGTCCAGTCTTTGAGTTTATTAAACAAGGCTTTAAAAGCAGAGAAAGGATTGCCAGAAGAAAATCAGGCTTTGATCCACAACGCGATGGGCTACGCCTATTTTGCTCAGGAGCAATATGATATTGCTGTCAGACAATACAAAGAAGCTCTCAAACGCTATCCCGAATATGTAATTGCCTTAAATAATTTGGGTAATGTTTACGAGAAAAAACAGATGATCGCTAAGGCGGTTGAAACCTACAAACAAGCCTTAGAACACGATCCTGAAAACAATACGGCAAAACTGCGCATTAAGTCTTTAGAAAAACGCTTAGTGTCATCCAAATAACTAACGATTACAAATTGATCTCTCGTAAAAATTGATCGAGGATTCATCGAAAAAGGGAAAAAAAAATTACGGTGTTGTAATTAAATTACTATGATGACAATAGAGCGCAATTAAAACACCATTTATAGTTCATGTTCGATCTAGAGCCAATTTTTGAGTTTTCACGTCACAACTGTATCGCAATTTGTTCGTTTCTTGTCCCTGCTAACTTGATTGCCACTATCAGCACTTTAGTTTTAGTTGGGACGAGTCAGTCTTTATCAAAAATAAGATTATCCCTGACTACTGGGGCGATCTTTGCGGTTACATTGTTTCTGCATGTCTCTACTTGGTTCATCATCGGTATTATTACCCCAGTCACCTTCATCTTATTCGGGTTAGGCACTACTTGCTTATTAATCAATGCCTTGGCTGTCGCTTATCGACAAAGCATTGTCCGAGGCGTGTCATCAGTTTTATCTCGTAGCTAACTGGCGAAAATATAGGCATAACCTTGGTTAGATACAGAATCTTGGAAAACTCCAGTTTTGACAAAGACGAAGCTGATAGATTAATGAATGTAAGTTATAACGTCATAACATTGTGAGCGATCGCCAAAATCAAAGTTCAGTCAAATATTGGGCAATTCTATTTTTAGCTGGTGCTGTTTTTTCTCTAACCGCCTGTACTCCGCCTCCAAGAGTATCAGCAACCGAAAGAATATTTCGCGACTTTTCGTTAGAGTATCTAGACCAATACGAAATACCCAAAGTTAAATTTCAAGATACAGTAGTCGGTGGTTTATCGGCGATTGCTTATGATCGCAACCTCGATCGGTTTTATGTTCTGTCTGATGATCGTGGAAGGATATCCCCCGCACGTTTTTATACCTTTGATTTAGATCTAAGTCAAACAGACAACGGACAAATCAAGATCGATCGTTTTGAACCAGAAAGCCTAACCCTCATTCAAGACAAACAAGGTAATAATTACCCAGAAGAACAAATCGATCCCGAAGCAATTGCCCTCTCTCCTAGAAATTCGATTTTTATCTCTAGCGAAGGTAATACCGCCAGAAATATTCAGCCTTTTATTGCTGAGTTTGAATTAAGTACGGGGAAAAAACTGAATGATGTTCGTTTGCCTCAGCGTTTCTTAGCCAGCCAAGACCCTGAGATAACTCAAGGAGTACAAGAGAATCTAGGATTTGAATCTTTAACAATTAATCGTACTGGTTTACCAGAAGATCCCTTTAGAATCTTTAGCGCCACCGAATCAGCCTTGATTCAAGATGAAACTTTTGAAGGAGAAGAGCGATCGCGAATTCGCTTTTTACACTATGTTATCAGTCCTGTCGGCAATCCCATCTTGGTTGCCGAACATCTTTACCTACTCGATCCCGCACCCGTAGAAGTTATCTCTAATGGACTAACAGAATTATTGGCACTACAAACCGAAGGCTACTTTCTTAGTTTAGAAAGAACTTTTGGCTTTACTGGGGCTGGGGCAAAAATATTCCAGGTAGTAATTGGCAATGCCACCGATACTAGTAATATTGAGAGTCTTAAAGGTAATTTAGGTCAGTTACGCACTCTCAAAAAACAACTATTATTAGATCTTAATGACCTAGATATTTATCTAGATAACCTCGAAGGAATGACTATCGGGCCAAGTTTGCCAGATGGTAGCCGAAGCCTGATCTTGATTAGCGATGACAATTTTAACCAAGAACAAGTAAGTCAGCTACTTTTGTTTCGTCTAGTAGAGAAATAAAGTATGGAAGTGTTGATGACAACCTACAGTGTTTTTAACACTTCCGTACTTTTAATCAGCCAGTTTTCACCCTGACGCACCAATTGATAGCGCACTAACAAATTATCATCATAAGACTGAGTACTATCTAATTGTCCCGATTGATAATGCTGGGCTTTTTCTTTCACCTCTGCTTCTACCGTAGCTTGATTGGGGTTTTGAGGGTTAACTTTTGCCCAGCGCATTTTAATCTGGTGCTGATATTCTCGATAAAAATTTCCTTCTTGGTAATCAACAGCACGCTCGCGCCAAGTAGTTAGTAGTGGTTCTGCCAAGATACTATCAAGCTGTTCAATTTGATGTTCTTTGCCAAAGGCTGCAGATTTGCTAGTTAGCCATTGATCGATTACCTGCTGAGATTGTTGGGTAAAAGTTAATTTAGGTTTAGTAACCACGGGTTCGGGTTTGACTGGAGGCAATTCAATATTGGGTTGAGAAACAGCGATCGCTAACTGCGTTGTTTTTGCAGTTTTTTGAGTTGGGTTTAAAAACAGTTTAGTCCCTATATAGCCCAAAGTAACTGCACCAAAAATTAGACCCAAGATAAATAACCAGCCTTTGACAATAGTTGCGCTACTAACTTTCTTTTTGCGAGTATTTTTTGGCTGCTTGGCTTTAGCTGCAGCCTTTTTGACTACCGAGGGGGGTACAGCTCTTTTAGATTGTAGTGGTAAAGACGGAGATTTGGGTTGGGCTTTTGTAGAATTGGTTTTTACAGAATTGCGATTGCTTGATTTTTGTTGAGGCTGAACAATTTTGCGTTGTTGAGATTTACTTTTTGGTCTTTGTTTGGTTCTAGAGGCGGTTGGTTGATTTTGCTTAATTCTACCTGTAACAGTGGCGGTCACTCCTGCCCCGATTAATGTTGGTGATGGCTTGTTCAATTCGTCACAATCATCAACTGTAAATTGATCGCTTGGGGTTGAGGATTCCGTTTTCGAGACGGAAAATAAATTGCGCCAGCGAGACAAAATAGCAACATCATCGGTTTGGGTAGCATTATTTTCTGCAGAATTATTTGATGCCTGAGGAGTAGAACTCTGAGCCGCTACACTGGCTGTAGCGGGTACAAGCTCGTTAAGATATAGCTGAACTTCTCGATTAGCAAAATATTCTTTTAAGGTGAGCTTCGTATCAAATAAGTCGACGAATTGCGATAGCACATCTTCGTGTAGCCACTGTTCGCCATAAAAGCACATTCCTGGTAAAAGATCCGCACTACCAGGGGCATGCTGTAAAATTTGATTTAACCTAGAAGTATCTTGGCTTTGATGTACCTTGGCGATCGCTTTTTCAGTATGACCTAACAACAAAGCACATACTGCCTGTTCCCAAGTTACGTCTTGCTTGACGCTTAGGTAATCCAATTTACGCTGCGCCCGTAGTACTAGTTCGGGCTGTTGGTTACAAAATCCTCGACCCAAAAGAGCGTAAACTGCTAAATAACTGGCGATCGCCGAATCTTTTTGAATTTCGCTATCAAATAATTTTTGTTGTTCAATTGAAGTCAGGTAAGTTCTTAGCTGTTGAATAAAGCAGAGAAACTGATCGAAGCTCAATCCCGAACGATCTTGTCCTTTGCCCTCAATTCCTTCTCGCTGCAGCAGCATTTCCTGTAATAATTGAAATCCTTGGGCTCTAGGAGCAGAATTTGGGACGTTTTGCGAAATTAACTCTAAAACTCGGTAAGGACGTAGCTTATCTAAATCTAGCTCTAGCTCTTGCTTAACCTGAGGGAATAAATTTTCTTGATCGAGTAAATCAATTCCCAACTGAGAAGAAACAGCAGCAGGTTCATATTCTTGACGATGCCATTGTTCCCGCCCCAATTCCATATATGCTAGTGCCAAAGATAAGATAATATTTTCTTGGGTAGCTAAATTAATTTCTTCATCTTGTTGCTGTTGTAACTGACTAAACTCTTGAGAATTGTAATAATCAATTCCTAAAGTCAAAACTAGCTCGTATTCACCTAGCTCGTGTAAAATAAGCAACGCTCCCACAAATTGAGTAGACAAAATGTCAATAGTGGGGTTAATTAGAGGAACATCGGTGATTTCTAGTTCAGGAATTTGCCCTTCATTTTCAGCATTCTCCCCAGATTCAGTCGGTTCTAGCTTTTCAACAGGTTCATTAGGTTCAATTTCTCCTGTGTCTGCAGTTGCAATGGTCTGCATACTGATTAGAAATTGAGCATCATACTCAGCTCTTTGCTCTGAGTCTGAAAGAACTTGATAAGCCTGCTCGATTAAACTCTGACGAGCGGTAATTGCCTGTTCGTTATATTCGCGACGAGGCTGTTGTAATAAGCGATCGCTACAAGCCTGTTCTAACTGTTGGCTGGTAGCCTGGATGGGAATACTGAGAATTCGGTAATAGTCGAGGGGGATTCGCACGATAGTAAGCTCCTCTGGACGGCTTTAACGTCCTGGTAAGTGACAACAAGTAAATATACTGCTTCTGGCAGACGGTATTTTTAATATTTAGTAACTAATTAGTAATCAAAAATAGAAGAACTACGACCCTACTAATAATTTTTAGCTAACGATCGCAGGTTTCAATTACTAAAGTTATCTGATTTGTAAAGTTTTGGCGACTCGATGGGTTAAAAGGCGCGCGCTTTTTGCCAGCATTGTAACGCAGTTTACTCAGGGCGTGTCATCAATTAAAGGTAATAATACTTTTGAAAGGATTTTGGCGGGAGGAAACGCGCGAGTACCGAAAAAATTTAGAATTAGTTAAATAAAACACGAGCAAATGTAAAATTTGTTGAACAACTATGAATCAATCCCAGCCAAAAATAATTGTTCTTGATGACGATCCAACGGGTTCGCAAACCGTACATAGTTGTCTATTGCTAATGCAGTGGGATGTAGACACTCTGCAACAAGGCTTAGAGGATGATGTTCCTATTGTGTTTATTTTGAGCAACACTAGAGCCATGAGTCGAGATCGCGCAGCATCTACCACCAAAGAAGTTTGTCAAAATCTCAAAATAGCACTCGCTAAAGCGGAGATTAAAGATTTTTTAGTAGTCAGCCGTTCTGATTCGACATTACGGGGACACTATCCTGTAGAAACCAATATTATTGCTGAAGAGTTAGGTGATTTTGATGCTCATTTTTTGACCCCTGCTTTTTTTGAGGGGGGCAGAATTACGATTGATAGTACTCATTACCTGATGATCGATGGAGTTAAAACCCCAGTGGCTGAGACGGAGTTTGCTCGCGATTCGGTATTTGGCTATAGTCATAGCTATCTACCCGATTATGTCTGCGAAAAAACTCAGGGGAAAATTGAAACCAAAGATGTAGTCAGACTCACCTTGTCAGATATTCGTAGCGATCGCATCTCGACCCAACTATTGAAGCTGGAAAATAATCAGTGCGTTGTAGTTGATGGAGAAACTCAGTCGGATTTTGATTTGTTTGCCCAAGCAGTATTAACTGCTGCGGGTCAAGGTAAACGATTTTTGTTTCGCTCGGCTGCTAGCTTATTAACGTCTTTGGCACAGTTGGGAAAACAGCCCATATCAGCAACTGAGATGGGTACTTATAAACCCACAAATAAGCCTGGTGTAGTTTTGGTTGGCTCTCACGTTCAAAAAACTACCGAGCAGTTAAATCGCCTGCTGCAAGAGACAGACGCAGTGGGAATTGAGGTAGATGTAGTGCGTTTGCGCGATCGCCCTGAAGATCGAGAACTGATTTTGCAAGAAACTCTTGACACTGTACAGCAGGTATTTGACAAGGGCAAAACTCCTGTGGTTTATACCAGTCGTCAAGAATTAAGTTTTACTGATATTCAACAACGTCTAAACTTTGGTATGGGAGTTTCTGCTTTGCTAATGGATGTGGTGCAGAGATTACCAAAATCTATCAGCTTTTTGATTAGCAAGGGAGGAATTACTTCTAATGACGTACTCAGCGTTGGTCTTAAGCTAACTTCTGCCAGGCTTTTGGGACAGATTTTACCTGGATGTTCGGTCATCAGAACTGAATCTACTCATTCTCAATTTCCTAACTTACCTGTAGTTTTATTTCCTGGAAATGTGGGTAATAAAGATGGCTTGCTGTCTGCTTGGTCGCGCCTAAAAAATTAGAGATAATTGTAACCATTTGAGGGAGCTTAAGATTTTCATAATATTTCATCTCAAGAAATTTACGTTAGTATGTGAAGCGTAAAAACAGAACTACCTAAAAAGTAGATATACGTAGATATACGGATGATCCGAGTTATTAAAAGATCGAGCCTTCTATCTCCCTATGACCGAGCCTATTATTATCTCCCTAGACAAAACAGACGATATATCTGATTCGTCTCCTTTGATCAGTCGCTATTCGCAGATTGGCATCAAGAATGATGGCGATCGCATTTTATTGACCTTACCAACTCAAGCAGAGATAAATTCAGATTTACCATGGTCAGAAACTTGGCAAGAGCTAAAACATTTGTTACAAACCAAGGAGCAATCTTGGCAAATAGGCACTAAAGTATGTTTAGTTGCTCAAGATCGGCTGCTTGATGCCAGACAGTTACAAACCATTGCCGAAACTCTTGATGACGTGAAACTATCTTTGTCCGTTGTTAGCACCAATCGCCGACAGACGGCGGTAGTAGCTGCAGGTAGTGGCTACTCCGTACAACAAAACGATTCCGTTCAACCTTTGGTTGATAGTCAAGATACTAACGGCATTTCAATTCCTAGTTTGGCAGAGCCTTTGTATTTACAGAGTACAGTGCGCTCTGGAGTAGAAATACGCCATCCTGGAACAATTATCATCTGTGGCGACTTGAATCCAGGAGGAAAAGCGATCGCAGCGGGAGATATTCTAGTTTGGGGACGTTTGCGGGGTATTGCCCATGCAGGAGCGCAAGGCAATCATCAATGTCGGATCGCTGCCTTGCGGATGGAGTTCACTCAACTGCGTATTGCGGATGCAGTGGCTCGTCCCTCTAGACTTAGACCGCGAAAATGGTCGCCAGAACTGGCTTTCATGACTACAGATGGTATCAAATTGGCGAAAAATTCAGAATTTGCCAAAAATCACGTTTTTTCGTCGTTGAAACGGGCGTGGATCGATCAAACCCTCGACAATCGCTCTTAATTATGGCGTGTTTTGAGAAAGAATACTCTGTCTTGAAAATCGTCTTGAATTTCTTGTAGGAGCATATTGCACGACAAGGATCTAACATCTCGCAATCAAGCAAAATAACCACAGCTACATAAATCGTAAGTAAACAATATGAGTCGTATAATTGTTGTTACTTCTGGCAAAGGAGGAGTGGGTAAAACTACTACCACATCTAACTTAGGAGCAGCATTAGCCAAGCAAAATCGTTCAGTAGCTCTCATTGATGCTGACTTTGGATTGAGAAACCTAGATTTATTGCTAGGATTAGAAGAACGAGTAGTCTATACTGCGATCGATGTATTGGCAGGAGAATGCCGTTTAGCACAGGCTTTAGTCAAAGACAAACGCCTTAAAGGCTTAGTCTTACTTCCTGCTGCTCAAAACCGTAATAAAGAAGCAGTTAAACCAGAACAGATGCAAAAGATAGCTACTGCCTTAGCTAAAGGTTATGACTATATTTTGATTGATTGTCCTGCGGGGATTGAATTAGGCTTCCGTAACGCTATTTGCGCAGCCAAAGAAGCTTTGATTGTTACTACTCCAGAAGTAGCAGCAGTACGAGATGCGGATCGCGTAATTGGTTTATTGGAAGCAGAAGGGGTCAATAAGATTGGCTTAATTGTCAATCGAGTTAAACCTCAGATGGTCGAAGAAAATAAAATGATGAGCGTCGAAGATGTTTTGGAATTGTTGGGTGTACCCCTAATTGGGGTTGTTCCTGACGATGAAAAAGTTATCGAAGCTACTAATAGAGGCGAACCTTTGGTCCTTGGGGACTGCGAGTCTGTACCAGCAATAGCCTACTCCAATATTGCCCGACGCTTGGAAGGAGAAAAAGTACCGTTCTTAGATTTGATGGCAAATCAAGGCAACATCTTGACCCGTTTACGTAAGATGTTTGGCGGTTAAACACCAGTAAATTTTAGTTACAAAAACCTTGAATATTATTGAAGACAACACCTCTGGTGTTTGTTACCGACCATGCAGACAATCCTAAATACGCTCAATAGGTTTCTGGAAATGCTTTTTCCCTGGAATAACAATGATAACAGTAAAGACCACGCTAAAAGCCGTCTCAAGCTAATTATTGCTCACGATCGCGCGAGTATTAATCCTGACATGATGGCGGCAATGCGCGAAGAGATTTTAGATGTAGTAGCTAGATACGTCGAAGTTAATCGAGAAGAAATGGAATTTTCTCTTTCTAACGATCAGCGGATGACTTCTTTGACTGCTAATCTACCAATTCGTCAAATTAAAAGGCTTGGAGAGTTGCAGCAGCAGCTACAAGAAAATAAATCAATTGAGCTACAAAAAATAGAAGTAGTTGAAGTAGATCAAGATCAAAAAAACGAGAATAATGCTAGCTCAACTGCCAAATCATAATTCTCGTCGATCATCACAACAGAGGGGTGAAACAGACAAGTTTTGGCAACCTCATTCCCCTCTATTTATATTTAAAATTTTCTGGAAATATTAATTTTCCAATTAATTATTTATTGTATGTGGAAACGCGATCATCTCGATCTAATGTTTCTAAATTATGGTGTTCTACTACTTCAGTTCTTTTACTTTTACCAGCCAAACCAAATAGTCCTAGTAAACCTAGTAAACCTAACCAACCCCAATTAAACTTTTGCTCGACCGCATTTGCTGTTTCGGCGATTCCTTGTTTTGCTTCTACTGCAGTTTCTTCTACTTGTGTTTCTGCTTGGTTATAGTTGCGTTCGATCGCTTTGCCAGCATCATTTAAATTTTGTTTTGCAGCTTTGCCAGTGTTTTCTAAACCTTGTTCGGCTGCTTCACCTGTGTTGCCAATCGTGTTGCCAACAGCTTTACCTGCATCTTTAAGGTTTTCACCAACGTTATCCACGTTTTGTTCGGCTTGATTCAAGTTCGTTTCGACACTTTGTTCTTTTTCTTGGCTCAAAGCTGTACCCGCAGGCAAAGCAATACTCAAGGCAACAATAGTGGCTGTAGTTAATTTAGAAATATTCATAAAACTCCTGCTTAAACTTATTTGTGATTTTAAATTTGTAATATTAAAAATAGCTATTTAATATTGTGAGCAATAGCTATTCTCGCTTGCTCAGTAATTAATCTGTATACACAGCGTATTATAATTTTTGTACTTTATCATCTTTCAAGAGTTATACATCTTTAGTTAGAGATTATTTTCTCCCAAAAAAAACTGTACTCTAATCAAAAAGTACAGCAAATATTTGTTTTAATTGCGATTGAAGTAAAACTTAAGTCAAACAATTAATGATATACGAGTCAGAGACTACAGATAGAATCTAATACATCTATTACCATTTGCGATCGCCATCTTCATCGACTCTAGCCTGACGAACTACATCAGAGATTTCTTCAGCATCTTTAACGTGATGTAGTGCTTCCTCTTCTCCTGATTCGCCTTCTACAGGAAAGTATGTAGGTACTTCTACTTTACCTGCAGGGTCCCAACTCTCTACTGCTACCTGGTCTTTTTTTTCCTCTAAAGACTTAGACTCGTCTACTACATCGCCTTTATTAGCAGTACGAAATGCTTCATCACTATTATTAGTACGATAGGTTTCTTTGTGTGTTTGCTTATCCATATTTTTTTAATTAAAATTCCTATCTCGATTAAATATAACTTTTACCTTTAAACAATCTAGCTATTGATAGATTTTGCGTTAGATTCAGATGAATATCTGTTTTTTGGCAGGCGATCGAATATAAGATCGGCGCGATTGCGATCGCCTTACACGATAACTTTTATTGATTCAAAGTTGTAAATTTTTCGCCAAAATATTTGTTGAGAAAAGTATTGACAAAGGAAAGAATAACAGGAGCAACAATGAAAGCTAATATTCCAACGACTCTAAACCCTGGTACAACTAAGGAAGCTAACCAGAAACACAATCCATTAACTACTAAAGAAAATGCTCCCAAACTTAGAATATTTAGAGGCAAAGATAACAAAGAAACAACTGGTTTGATTCCTGCATTCACAATACCGATGCTAGCAGCAGCAATTAAAGCAGCAGGAAAATTAGCAATACTTACTCCAGAAAAAATGATATCCACTACTAATAAACTGAGAGTAGTAGCTAAAATAGTTAAAAGCGACCTTAACATAATTATTGTTGACTCCTGTATTTTGTAATTTTTAAGACTCAATACAATCTTTGATGTATGATATATCTCGATATCTTTGATCCTAAGTATTTGCCACTATTGATACGTCTAGCGAAAGATATAGATTTTGGCTCAATTTTTGGCTAATAACTATTGCGCTTTTATAATAATTTTGTAATTAAAATTATTTCTCACTAATCTTTCTTAAGATAGAAGATTTACTAGAGACAAATAAATAAGATAAAAGTAAATTACGAGAAAAAGGGTATTAAAAAAACATGGGTATTCTTAAGATTATTGCCGCAATTGTGCTTCCTCCCCTCGGCGTGTTTATGGCAATGGGTATCAGTCAAGCTTTATTAATCAATGTCTTGTTAACGCTACTTGGTTGGGTTCCTGGTATTATCCACGCACTTTGGATTCTTTCTAAGGAAGCAGAACAGGCTAATGCCTAATTGCTTAAATTGAAACTTCACAAGACAATTTAAAGAAATAAAAAAAATACCTCTTAGGAAAGAAAAACTTCTAAGAGGTATTTTTAGTTGTAAAAATATTTGTTTATTGGTTTATAGATTTTTGCGATCGCGAAATACTTCAGAAATTGACTTCCATAATTCTTTGAGCAATTGTTTTAGCTGTTGTTCCTTTTTCGCAGCAGCAACACCTGTTTTACCCAGCTTCTCTTCAAATTCCTGTTGTTTTTCTTCAATTCTGCCAGTAAAAACTTCGGGGTTTTCTTTAGCGCGATCATACCAAGTTTTAGCGTCATCAAGATACTGATTGACGTTGCCATAACTACTGCCATATCTAGCAGCTAAGTTGGCTTGAATAACAGCTAATTGTGCCTTTAATTGAGCATATCGTTTTTGTAATAAAGCAACTTCCTCACTATTTTCTAAATTTTTAATAGCAGCGTTAATCGCTTCATTAACTTGAGAAGATTTATCTTTATTTTGAGTTTGAATATCTTCTAATACTACGTCTATTTCCTGCTGCAATTGAGATTCTGTTTCTTCAACTTTTCCTTGCAGAGTTTTAATTTCCGACTCAGTACCAGTAATAGCTTCTCGTCTGGCATCACTAATACCTTCGATCGCACCTTCAATTGAAGCAGAAACCCCTTCTTGGACTTCTTCTTGCTTGTCCTTTAAGATCTCTACAACTGCTGCGATCGCATCTTGTACCAAACTAGATATTTCGCTTCTACCTTCTTTTACTTCCAAAACAGCTTCGGAGACAGCAGTTTTAACAATTTCTCTGATATTTTCAGTTTTTAATTGTCCTGTTTGCTTGGCTTGCTGTAGATTATTGATTATTTTATCTTTTCTTGATTCTTCCATAATATTTTTACCCAAAATAGTTTTTAATACCTGTAATTAATAACAAAGGTTTTTAAACCCTTATTTTTAATGATTTGATATATACCAAGGAAAATAATCTATCTGACGTTGTATTAAAGTTATTAGGATAGTTAAGTTTTGAAAACTAATAAATATTACAGCCCAATTAAAGTTTTATTTGGTTTTAAAAAATTGTAATTAATAACAAAGTAAACAAACATAAAAAAGACGCAGCTATAACTAGCCACGCCTTAAAAACTCATTACTGATGTACGGCTGTTCGCCTCTAACTCATTACTTAACCAACTACAGCGATCGCACCTGCAGCAGCAGAAGCGATGGCACTTACCAAAGCAGTAGCGAATAACCACCAGGAGGCAGCAGCAGCAGCCTTACGAGTATCTTCTGCCTGTCTTGCAGCCAGTTTCTTGGCATCTTCGAGGCGGATAGCAGCTTCAGTTTGAATGCGTTCTGCACGTTGTAGGGCGCGATCGCGAGTTCTTTCGATCTGAGTAATAACGCGTTCTGCATCCGTTTTGGATACATCTTTACGAGAACTCATGATTGCCACCATAGTATCGCGATCGACACTAGAGAAGCGATCTTTTAGTGCCACAAAGCCAGCTTGAGGATCGTCAAACAAGACATTAATATCTCGTTTGATACCTCCATAAGCAAGTTCGGGACGATCTAAAGTATCGAGATAGGCTTTGATTTTCGCTAACAGGCGATCGATTACAGACTGTACTTTGTCTTGAATCACCTGTAATTGAGACATCACGCTGTCTCGTACTTCCAGTATTTGGTCTACTACAGAATCAACATCTGCTTTAGAGATATCTTCTCTTTGAGTCAATAATGCAGTTAAGGTAGAGCGATCGAAGCTAGTAAGACGATCTTTTAGGCTTTCTGCACCAGCACGAGGATCGTTGAGTAACAGTTCGACATCTCGTTTGATACCCGTAGGGCTTAACTCTGCCTTGTCAGTAGAACGAAGATAATCAGCAACAGAACTTTGGAAATCCTGAACTTTTTCTTGAGTACGTATTGCTGCACGACGGGGTGCTTTAGCAATCTTTTTCAAGGTAGACTGAACATCATCAATAACTTGATTGATATCATCTTCGCTCAAGTCACGACGCTGGGCTAATAGCTGTACCAAGGTGTCGCGATCCATCGCTGCAAAACGCTGGCGAACCGCTTTTGAACCCAACTTAGGATTATTAAATAACAAGGTCAAATCTCGTTCGATACCTCTAGGGTTAAGTTCTGGTTTACCAGTCTTACGTAGATAGCTGGTAATTTCCGAAGTTGCCAGATCGTATTGCTCTTGTGCTTTGCCCGCAAGTTTTTGGGGTGCATTGGCTACCTGCATCCAAGTACTTTCTACACTATCAAGCGTGTCTTCAATTTGTTCTTCGCTCAAATCTTGACGTTGGGATAACAATTGAACCAAAGTATCGCGATCAAAGTTAGACAATCTAGCTTTAAGCGCAGAATTTCCCGCTTGAGGATTTCTCAGGAGTAATTCCATTTCTCTTTTAATTCCATCGGGATTAAGTTCGCCTTTACCCGTACCTCTAAGGTAAGACTGTACCTGCAACCACTGTCTATCAGCTACTGCTTTAGCTTGACCAAGATTTTTCTGAGAATCTTCTAGAACGCGATCGCGAGCCATTTCTAGTTCACCAGCAATGGCAGAAGCTTCAATTACTTCCATGTCAGCGCGCAACTCTAGCATTCTTTCTAAAGTAGGACGATCTAATACCGCTAAACGGGTACTTAATTCTTCGTAGTTAGCATCAAAGTCTTCTAATATGGGTTTGAACTCAATCTGAATTTTTTCAGCAGTCAGATTTTCTTTAGGAGTAGTAGTTAAATAATTTTCTACTTCTACCATTAACTCAATACTTTTTTCTCTAGCTTGGGCTGCCTCAGCCGTAGCAATAACCTCTAAACGAATCGCGTCTAAGATATTAGCGATGCTGCGAATCTGAGATTGGGATAGTAAACCTTTTTGCTTGAGAATCTCAACAAAGTCAGCACGATTAATCTGTCTGAGTTCGTTAGCTACTGCTTGAGGATCGGCAGCAGGATCGTAAATCAAATTGCGGAATTCGCGATCGAGATTTGACTGTCTGAGTTGCCAAGGATAAGCATTGGACAGATAGTTATCAATATCCTTTTTAACCGTAGTTTTAACAGTATCTTTGATTCCTACTTGGGAAGCTACTTTGTCTGTTTGATTGCCAACATGTCCCTGTAGCTTTTGTAGTTGATCGGCAATCTTATCAACATCAATATCAGTGAGATCGGTACGTCCCATGATCATGCCAATCAAGCTATTGACACCTGTCGTAGCTGCTTGGCTTAATGGTCCTTGTGATTGAGAGCGACGATTTTTGCCGATCTCATTTATTAGAGAATCTATCTTACCACCAAACTCCGTACCTGTAAGCTGCTCTTTAGTAGCAGATTTTAGGTAGCTGGCAAAATCATTAACTGGGTTGCTAGAAGGCGCAAGTTTACTAGTACTTTTACGCCAAACAGATTCCATTTTATCGGCAATACGTTCAGCATCCTGCTGAGAAATATCAGAGCGATCGCTAATTAGCTGAATAAAGGTACTGCGATCAATATTACGTACGCTATCGCTATCAATGATTTCCTGTAAGTTTTCATCGTCTAATAGCTGCTCAAAATCTTGCGCAACTTTATTTACATCTATACTTGCAGGCGTAACCGACTGTAATAAGTCTTCTACATTCTCACGCATAGATACAGGATCGATCGCCATACCCAATTCTTTTCTAACCGCCGCCGCTGCAGCTTCGGCAGTATTTATCACTTGCTTGCTAGCTGCACCAGCACCAATCGCAGCAGTGGCAGTACCCAAAATTGACTGTATTCCTGAAGTAGCAGTACTTGCTACCGAACCTAGAAGCGAACCCATCGCTCTAGAACTGAAAAACATCATTAAGGCGAAAAAAGCAGCCCAGATCGTTAAGCCGACAATTGCCCCAGAAAGAGGCGCGACATACAGACCTAATTTCACTGCCAAAAGACTAGCAATAAATAATGCTAAAGAAACGCTAATTAGCGTACCTAAGCCTACTGCCATTCCGATTTTTTTGATGGTACTTCCTAATCCACCCGAATGACTATCGTCATATTGGGAAGAACTAGAAGAACTAGAACTACCACCAGCCATTGAAATACCAGCAGCTACCCCCAAATTAGTAAATAGTAATTGAAACGCAAAAGCTAAGACTAACCCCGCTATTACGGCTGCGAAGAATTGAGGACCATTGAATACAAAAGACGAATCTTGAATTGCTTCTAGATCTCTTTCGGTTTCTACTATGATGCCCTGCTGCGCCAACAGCATGATTCCGTTATATAACACTTTATTTCCCTTTTAATAGTTAATCTTCTCGAAATGAAGTCTAGACAATGAATGAACTTTTAAATAATTTTGATCACAATATATAGATATAGATACATCTATATATTGCTTCATTAGGATAAAAGATATATTTGGGACGATCGTCCTACTATGGATAGGTATTTTTTTCTAATAGTCCTTTGGTAATAAGTAATAATTACTAGGTCAAATATTCTATTGATGAGCCTAAACAACTATATTAAATACTTACTATTGATTATTCATCAGAGCAAAATATGATTTGAGTTCGCTGATTTTTTAGTCGATCAATTTAGACTTTGAATTCCCAATACTTGTGTCTCATATTTAACTATTCAAGTCATAAGATTTAGATAATAAGTAATAGATGATGCTTTTTACTTTACTTCTTTAGATAGATTAATTCACTATATTTTTTTAGTTATTGTAGTTAGTAACAATATATACAAAATAAGTTTGGAGAAAATTACTTATGAGTACTGAAGATAGAGCAGAAGCAACAGCTAAGAATATTGAAGGCAAAGCTCAAGAAGCTATGGGTAACGTAACTGGTAACAAAGGTGACCAAGCAGAAGGTAAAGCAAAACAAGCAGAGGCATCTGCAAAGCACGCAGTAGAAGATGGTAAAGATGCAGTCAAAGATGCTCTAGACTAATCAATATTCAATATATTTTTGTTGAGAGGGAATATATAACTTTCCTTCTCTCTTTTTATTTGAAAATTGCCAATTGACAATAAAATTTCGGAGCTATTTTTATGAAAGCAAGACTAAAGAAAATTCGCCAGCTAATCGTTACCAGTTTGTTGGTTTTAATAGTGGCAACTACTACAGCTTGTTCTAGCAGCACGACTGCGACTATGCCGAATCCTACTATGAGTCAAAGTAGCGCATATAGCCAACTTGAAAGAGGTGATAGTGTTGCTGGTCAAAAGTTTGGTGATTGGGTAGTTAGCACTAGTCAAGGATTAGTTAGCGACTCTTTTGTGCGCGATAACAATAAATTAGGGGTAGTAATCTCAGAAAAGGTCAAGCCTACAGAAGTAAAAACTTTGGCTAAAGCCTTGGCAATGGGTTTTCATCAGAATTTTCCAGACCAAGATTTGACTATCTTGATGTATGCACCAGACAAAGAAAGAATTTTGACTGCCAAGTACGACGTGCAATCTAACAACATCGAATATCAAGGATAAATTATTAAACATTGAGCATTTATCAATGAATTAATCTTATTTTTCGTATATTTTTTTAGGAGCAAGAAATATGTCCAGTAGTGACAGATATAAAAAACAAATAATGAATGACCTTGCAGGTGGCAAGGTAGAATCCCTCGGCAACACACCATCAAATATAGATGATTACGATAACTTTGATGATTTTGCCAATCGTTCGGGTAGAGATGAAAGACATGGCTTATTTAAAAATATGTTTCATCACGACAAGGTACCCCCGCAACAAATGGAACCTGAATTGCAGCAGGCGATCGCCAAAATCAAACCCAATGAAAGGGATGATGTAGCGAGAGAATTTTTTAAACGCCTCGATGACAGAGATTTGGACAAAAGAGATTTAGAAAAACAGCTGGGTTTATCTACTCATCACGCAAGTCGCATGAATGCTGATGATGTCAGTAAGTTAGCTAATTTTACCTACCATTCTCACCCCGATATTTTTCAAGAAGTAATGGCAGATCAGCCTGCATTAATTAAATTCTTGAGTAATCCTTTAGTAGGTGCAGCTTTGGGTGCAGTAGCATCGAAATGGTTGCGTAAGTAAATTATAATCTTGAGCGATCGCATCATAGCAATCACTCAAGATTATAAAAAGGGACAAACATTTTGTTTGTCCCTTTTTGCTGTTTTACTGTCTAATTTTTAGGGCGATAAAAGATATTAATTATCAATCTGGCAATCATTCTAAAAAAACTTGGTTTTGATGAGGTAGTATCGGATTGGGCGGTGGATGTAGATGGAGATACTGTTTTAGTTTCTGTTTCTGTAGGATCTCGTTTCGTTTCTACTACAGGATCTGGTGTAGAATCAGCTTCTGGAGATGATAAAGTGTGACATTTGGTTAAAAAATCTTCTAGCTTTTGGCGATCGCCACCAGTAGTTTGACGCGCACTGACTGCACACTGAGCGATATCTTCTTTGCCTATATAGGCAAGCCATTTCTCCAAATCTTCTCTAATTAGATAATTAGTTCCGTCATCGGGAAACTGTTGACAAAGTTGGAGCAAGTCTTCTGCGCTATGGGCTAATTGACCATTAGGAAATTGAAAAGGCTGAGTCATGTCTATATGATTTAATGACGAAAAGTTCATTTTAATCTTGCCACATCTCTAAAGATACAATCCTTCACAAAGTTGGGATTTTGTGTGGTATGACAAAATTGCATATTCAACTAACTAGATTAGTTAGTTGGTTAAATTCTTAATTTCTTTGACTATTTGACTGTAGTTTTCCTCGCTTATTACAGGATCTAATTGTGCCGTCGAAATTGGTTCGAGTAAATTAATCCAAGATTTACACCCACCGTAGGCATCTTTATAAGTAATTACTTGAGGTTGAGGCAAACTATAAACTCTCAGCAACAAAACCATCAGAGGTTGTTGAGGTTTCCACTTCAGGCGATCGCTTATCATTTGCTCGTTCCAAACGTGATATGGTAACAATGCCTGGACTCGATCTGCATGATCGATCGACAAAACATCAGTTATTTCAGCACAGCTTTTAATTTCTACGGTGGTGGGATGCCACCCAGATGGCACTGTTTTCACTGAAGTAGCATATTCGGGCTTGAGCATATGGGGTTTTTGGTGTTCGTAGGTAGGATATAGCCACACCCAATCTGCTTGTACCTGAAATTTACGTTCGCGAATACCACCCTTGCGTAACAAGACAATGGTTTTCCCTGCGCTTAGGGCATCGACAGCGATCGCCCATTCTTTTAAAGCAGTATTGATAGTCATTTCAAGCATTTATTTTATATTACTAAATTTCTTCAATCTGTCCTTCTGCTTGATTAGCGATCGCTTTTAAATCATCGATCATATTTGGCTCGACGTTTTGCCACAAGCCTCGCTGATGAGCTTCTAATAATCTTTCGGACATATCCCGTAACGCCCAAGGATTTTTGCTTTGGATAAACTGTTGTACTTCAGGATCCAAAATATAGGCTTGGGCTACTCCTTGATACATATGATCTGCTACACAATTGGCAGTCGCATCATAAGCAAATAAATAATCGACGGTTGCTGCCATTTCAAACGCGCCTTTATAACCGTGACGCATTACTCCTGCGATCCATTTAGGATTGATCACCCGCGATCTATAGACTCTAGCGATTTCTTCGGTTAACTTCCGCACTCTAGGGTTAGCGGGTTGAGAATTATCACCAAAATATACTTCGGGGTTTTTTCCTGTCAGGCTTCTTACCGCAGCGGTCATTCCGCCTTGAAACTGGTAATAGTCATCAGAATCTAGCAGATCGTGTTCGCGGTTGTCTTGGTTGTGCAATACGATCTGTAGCTGTTTCAAACGACGTTGAAAAGATTCGGGTACGCCATAACCTTGACCGCTACCATCATAAGCATAAGAACTCCAGTTAAGATAAGCCCTCGCTAAATCTTGATCACTCTGCCAATTTTGAGATTCAATTAATCCTTGCATTCCCGCACCATAAGCCCCTGGTTTTGAGCCAAATACTCGATAGCCTGCCCTTTGTTGGGCTGTTTGGGGATCTATTCCTTGGGATTCTAATAACTGTTGTTCGATCTGTACTTGGGCAGATAAAGGATTAACTTCCGCTGATTCGGGCAAATCCGCAACAGTTTGCGTCACCTTATTTAACAAGTTAATGATATTAGCAAAGGAATCGCGAAAAAAGCCTGATACCCTAACCGTTACATCAACACGAGGACGATTCAATAGCGAAGCTGGCAACACCTCAAAGTCTACTACACGACGAGATATACCGTCCCATACTGGTCTAACTCCCATCAGTGCCATAATCTGAGCAATATCATCCCCACCAGTACGCATTGTCGATGTTCCCCAAACAGAAATAGCCAAAGATTGTGGAAATTCGCCATTTTCTTGGGTGTAACGTTCTACAACTGCTTCTGCTGCTTGACTACCCACCTGCCAAGCTGTTTCAGTAGGAATACCTCTAATATCCACTGAATAAAAATTACGCCCTGTAGGCAATACTTCTGGTCTACCTCTAGTGGGCGCACCCGATGCCCCACTGGGTATGTATTGGCCATTTAAGGCTTTAAGTAGATTAATTATTTCGCGATCGCTTTTGATTAGATTGGGTAGTAGGGTTTCTTTTATCCATTGGATTTGTAACAAGGTGCGGAATGCACTGGGCAGCGGACAGCTTGATGTCGCCTCAAGCTTCCGCCCAGTTAAGGGGGAAAGGTTAAAGGGAAAAGGTTGGTTGTTTATTAAACAATCAATTAACTCGATCGCGATTTCTTCTAGTATGGCGATCGCATCTCCTTTATTTCGGGCTTGTTTAAAACGTTGTGAATATTCTGGTGGTAAATCTGCTAATTCTGGGGAGGGGGAATAACCATTCGCCTCTACTGGGGTTAATAACGGATCGAAATCTAAACCGAAATCTTGGGCTAGGGCTTGGGTAATACCAATACGGTTGTAGCTAGGAGAACGGGCGATCGCAATGATTAAATCTCTCAATTGTTCATTTTGAGGACATTGACCAAAAATGTGTAACCCATCGCGTATTTGAGCTTCTTTTAATTCACAGAGATAGCCATCGGCGACGGAGAGAAATTGAGTCAGAGACTGAGTATCGCTTGGTTCAATTCCCAGATCTTGATCTAAGTTTTCTTGCTGCACTAACTCAGTAATGCGATCGCTAATAATCTTGAGTCTGGTGGGATCTAAACTTTGGGCTTCGTAATATTCATCAATTAAAGCCTCTAGTTTTTCTAAACCGCCATATAATTCTGCACGGGTGAGGGGTGGAGTTAGATGATCGATAATCACTGCTTGCGATCGCCTTTTTGCCTGAGATCCTTCCCCTGGATCGTTAACGATAAAAGGATAGATATTGGGAATAGTTTGCAGGGCTACTTCGGGATAACAACTATTAGATAACGCCAAACTTTTTCCTGGTAGCCATTCTAAGTTGCCATGTTTGCCCACATGAACGATCGCCTGTACCCCAAAACAACTCCGCAACCAATGATAGTAGGCTAAATATTCGTGAGTAGGTTCGAGATCGGGTGCGTGATAATTTAAACTCGGATCGCGATCGTATCCCCGTGATGGCTGTATGCCAATAAATATATTCCCCAATTGTATCCCAGGTATATCTATAGACAAGGGCGAACAGCCGTTCACCCCTACGTGACCCCATCTTTCAGTGATGCCTTGCTGCACCGCATCGGGTAATGTTTTGAAATACTTTTGGTATTCTTCTATTGATAAACTCTGATAACTGGGACGGTTAATATAGCCTTCTCGATCATTAGTCACACCTGCAGTCAAACGTTGAATCAATTCATCTCCTGTGGCGGGAAGATCTTTTAGGGTATATCCTGCTGCTTGCATTGCTTCGAGAATTTTAATACAGCTTTCAGGAGTATCCAACCCTACCCCGTTGGCAATTCTGCCATCTTTGTTGGGATAGTTAGCCAAAATCAAGGCTACTTTCTGATCTTTATTAGGAGTATTAGCCAAGTTTACCCAATTACTTGCTGTCTGGGCAACAAAATCAAGGCGATCGCTTTGAGGCTGATAAACTACTACATTAGTTTGTAGTTCTTCATTCCAAGATTGTACTGACTTAAAGGAAATTGCCCGTGTAATAATCCTACCATCGACTTCTGGTAAGGCTACATTCATCGCGGTATCTCTAGGCATTAGTCCCTGCAGACTAGACTCCCATTGTTCTTGGGTACTACTGCTGAGGATAACTTGCAGTACGGGAATATCCAACTCTGACCAAAATTTTAATTGAGATGATTCGCCAATTTTAGCCAAAGAAAAACTAGTAGTATTTAGCAGTACTTTGACCGCTCGTTCTTGTAGTAAAACTAATAGTTGTTGCTGTACTTCTATATTTCTTAACGAAGATATAAATATGGGGATCGGTGTCAAATTTTTAGCTACTATAGACTGACACAGGCGATCTATTGGTAAGGTGTTACCTGCCAAATAATGAGAACGATAAAAAAGTACTCCACAATAGTTATTTTTACTAGGACTACTTTGACTATCCTTTTGTGTTTCTTTCTGCCATTGATACACTTCTATTTCAGGTACAGGTTTTGGTGCTGGAGGATTATACTTTGTTTGCCAACAAACATCACTAACAAAACTTAAAGCATTAGCGAAGTTTTCTGTGCCTCCTTCAATCAAATAACGCCACAATTTGTTAACAATACTCAAAGAAATATTGGAATGACTAATCAAATCTAAGTCTGGAGAATTATCTCCTGGTAAAACAAATAAATTTATCTTATTTATTATTGCTGTCTCTTTAATTCTTTCTAATCCATAACTCCAATAAGCACTTCCACCTAGTAAACGAATTATTATTACTTGAGCTTTAGATAATACGTTGTCAACGTAAACATCAATACTTAATTGTTGTTGAAGATTTAAAAGGTTAACTACTCTGATCTCACCGAAGTCATCCCTCAATAAATCTCTAGCCGAAGCAATGGTTTGAATGTCGGTATCAGCATAGGTAAGGAAAACAATAGGAGCAGGAGTTTGTTCGATAAAAATCACTCCTTCTGTATTAGGATTCCACCCACCAGGGAGTGCAGCTATTTTGTGCATAGTGAAAAGTTTTAATCTATAGAAATAGTTACGGTTTAGATTTAGTAGAAAAAAGTGAGTCAAGCTAGATAGAAAGGAGACAAAAATTATACTATTTCGCTGGATTTAAACTGTGTTACAACCTTCCTCTTCTTTAGTTTTACGAGAAAATATTGATCGACAAGGGCTGTTGTCACTTGTTGAACTTTGGTTGAGGGAACAAGAAGAGAATGAAGCTCAACTAATCGTTAAAGATACACTTTTTAACTTAGCAGGTATTGATAACAATCTTGATACAAATAAACAATTAGAAACAGAAGATTTTATTTTATTAATAAGTTCTAAGTTCAATGCCTTTCTAACTATAGAAAATATAGTCCCATATTCAAAATATCAGGTAGCGATTGCCTTTAATAGTGAAGTAATCATTCAAGAATTAATCAAATTAGGCGATCGCCAACAATGGGCAGTTGATGTAATTAAATATTTACAAACAAGTTTGATCGATCGACTTAGTCATGGTTGCGATGACTCGATTAATTTTGTTGCCAAAGCTGTGAAACTATTAATTGGCAGACCAGATCAAACGCCATTTAACTACAAATTTTACCCCAATCCACCAATGAACAAACTATTAGATTATCAAGTGGAACAAGAGCAAATTTTAGACTTAATTAAGATTCAAATTAGTCAAAATTTAGATTTAGCTAAAATAATCCAAACAGGAATTGATCGCGGGTGTAAATTTTTGGGGTTAGATCGGCTTTTGATTTATCAGCTAGATGTTCCTGCCAGTGAGTTAGATCTCTCTGCCAAATCAACACATACCGTAGATGCTGTAACTTACGAAGCTAAGGAAAATAATGTACTTTCGAGTCTGTATTTTCAAGAAGAAGGCTGTTGGCATCAATCTCCCAATTGTCAGAATAAATACGAGCAAGGATTTAATTTAGTCATCAACAACCTGGCAGACTGTCTTGAATTAAATCCTTGTTTGGGAACTTTGATTGAAAAATTTCAGGTAAAAGCTAAAACCGTAATTCCCATTATTGTCAAAGATAAACTGTGGGGTTTGTTGATTGCTCATCAATGTTTTAGTACTAGACAATGGGACTACCAAGATCTTCAGTTTTTACGCCACATATCTGAATATATTGCGATCGCGATTTACCAAAACCAATCTTACCAGCAATTACAACGACAAAAAATTCTTCTAGAAAAACAGGTCAAAGCTCAAGCCAAACAAATTAGAGATGCTTTAATTGCAGCCGAAGCTGCCAGCAAGTCCAAGCATGACTTTTTGGGTAGCATGAGTCACGAATTACGCACCCCTCTGACTTGCGTGATTGGTTTGTCTAGTACCTTACTACAATGGTCTTCTGATAGCGCCAGAATGCAGCTGTCTCCCGAAAAACAACAAAAGTATCTCCATCTTATTCAGCAAAATGGCAAGCATCTTTTGTCTCTAATTAATAATATTTTAGAATTCTCTGATGTAGAATCGGGCAAGCACTTATTGAACGTCGAGCAAATATCCTTGAGCGATATTGCCAAACAATCATTACAGATGGTCTATGAAACGGCAAACGCCAAAGACATTGTACTTAGTTCGGAGATTAAAATTCGAGTAGAACAAGAGTATTTTTTTGCCGATAGTCTCAGACTTAAGGAAATTTTGTTCAACTTACTAAGTAATGGCATAAAATTTACTCCAGAAAAAGGAGAAGTCACCCTGCGAGTTTGGCGTGAAAAACGCCGAGTCATTTTTCAAATAGAAGATACAGGAATTGGCATTGCACCAGAAGAGACGCCTCTGTTGTTTGAAAAGTTTAAACAGATTGAAGATTTTCGGCAGCGAGTCCACGGTGGTACGGGTTTGGGACTAGCCTTAACTAAAAAATTAGTCGAATTGCATGGAGGAACAATTGAAGTAGAATCTGGTTTGGGAGAAGGCTCGATTTTTACCGTTAATTTGCCCGTCAAAATACCTTTTCAACCCGATTTTCACCCCAAATCACCAATTGTCGATCCTGCATTAGCCAACTCTCAAACTATTATGCTAATTACGGAAGATGAAGAAAGTGCTATCTTCATGTGTCAGTTGCTTAATACTCTTAAATATCAGGTAGTTTGGCTGATGGATTCAGCAACTGCAATTAATCAAATTGAACTATTGCAGCCGAAAATCATCATCATCGATCCAGACTGTTCTCCTTTAGCAACCAATGAACTGACTAATGCGATCGCTAAACGTTCATTAATCAATGATATTACTTTGATGTTAATGTGCGATCGCATAGATGAGGAACAGTGGCAGCAGTTTGTTCGAGACGGGGTAGATGACTATTTAACCAAGTCGATGAACCCCGTACAAATTGTCAACAAAATTAATAGCCTAGTCAAAAGCAAAGTCGTTGAGTAGTCAAGGGAATATTGCTTTGCAGGTTAACAATTTGACTACTCTGCTGCTGCTTCTTCAGTTTCTTTGGTTTCTTTTGTAGTGTCGTTACTTTTAGCTAGCTTGTCTTGTTCTCTTTTTACTCTTTGTTTGCGACTGGCTTCTAAAACATCTTCAATAACCTTAAGTAACTCAGTCATTTTTTCTAGATTACCGCGATAAAGATCGAGGTCTTTCTTCATTTTGTCTCCAGAAAAACCTAAGCTTTCGATAATTTTATCGGCTACTGCATCGCGCTTTTCTTTATCTGCAACCAATTCAGGGTCGCTTTCTTCTAGTAGAGTGTAGACACCTACCGCAAATAGGCGACTATATTTGAAATTCTTATTAGTGGCGATCTCTTTAATCGGTTTAACTATATATGCGACATCATCACCTGCTGTGGGGTCACTTAACCAAGCCAGTAAGTCTTCTGTCGATTTATCTTTAGCTAAAGATAATAATATTCCTGCTTGAGATTTGAGATTTTGGGGATCATTATCTGTAGAAGTACACAAAGCATTAAAAATTTTCTCTTTATCGCTTTCTGGATCGTAACCCTGCATCAAGCGTTCAAAGGAGGTAACAATTCCCAAATAATAAATAGGATCGGGTTTAAAATCTGAATTTACAGATAGTAAGTGCATCTCCACCAAAAGTTCTTCGATTACTCGGCGATAAATGGAATTGATCGGACGGGGATAAGCAGCATAAAAAGCCCTTTTACTATCGGAAACAGTTTTCATAATAAGTATTAATTTTTTCTATCTGGCAATTTTTTATTTATTCTACGAGTCTTGAATTTTACTTATTTTTGATAAGGATCTTAATCAACAAAACTCTTCGCATATCTTTATATTATGCAATGATTTTGTCATAGTATCCGAGATTTCTTACTTTGGACGCCGAACAAAAGCCCCCTAACTAGCGCACCATTATCATTTGGTTGGGATTAAGAACTTTGTTCTCACCATAGCTCAACAGGCGATCGAGGGTATCTAGGCGATTTTGCCATACCTGTGCTTGATATTTATCAATAGCCTGAGTCTCTTTCATCCATTGAGGAAATTGATGGCGGAGAGAGTCGAGTGCGACTTGAGTCGAAAAGAAATTTTTGTGAGATGGTTCATCTACCAGCTTTTGTAGATCGGCTGCCAATCGATCTGCTTTTTGTCCCCATTCTTCTAAAGAAACATTTTTTAATCCTCGTTGATTGTTGACTAAAAAAAAGTTCCATTCCTTTTGCAAATTTTCATAGCGATCTAATGTTACCTGAAAAGGTTCTCGGTGAGGTAAAGAGGACTTAGAGTTAGACTTAGAGATGGTTTCTCCCTGAGTACTATTAAAGATATTTGTCAGATTGGAGTTGAGATTTTCGGCAGCAAAAAGAGCATAGCCTTCGGTAGACATTCCTCTTAATAGTTGCATCTGATCTAATGCTGCAACTTCTGAGATGTCGAGTAGCTTGATTCCTGGTAATAATAAAGCCTTGCCCTGGTCAAATTCATTGAGCAAAGGATTAGCCAAAGTATGTAATCTTTCGGTATTGTTTGCATAGGTCATAGGAATCAACAGATCGATCCATTCTTTGGCAATCCAGGTTTCCCAGTGCTGGTGAATCTTGCTCAAACGCTCTCGTTTGGGCATGGGGAATACAGCGGTCGAGAGAGTTAAATCGGGACGTATTTGGTATAAACTTTGGGCAATTGAGCCAACAAAATCATCGATCTGTTCGATTTTGAATTGTGTCCACTGTGACCACAGAGGACTAGATGGGTAGAGATTAATTGGATCTAACCCCGTTTGCTCTTGAAATTTCGCCCTAGCAGCTTTGCCATAGCCATAAGTAATTTTTCCTGTAGGACTTTCAAAAGGATAGCGAATATAGTCCAAATGAATACCATCTACTTCGTAGTTAGTGGCAATTTCGGCAAATAATGAGGATAAATAATTTTGTACTTCAGGATTTGCTGGATCGAAAAAAACTTTGCCCGAACTATAGTGAAAGCGACTGCCTTGATGGTCGGTCATTGCCCAGTCAGGATGTTTTGCTAAGACTGGTCCTAAATAATTACGCGGTAGATTGAGAATTTCGTTGTGACGCTGATTAACTGCTGCAAAAGTCCATACCCAGGCATGAAGCTCGATACCGCGAGCATGAGCTAACTCGATCGCAGCACCGAGAGGGTCCCAACCCTTAACCAAGGGGTTTTGCTGTGGTGCTATTTGACTGGGATAAATAGTATAGCCAGAATTAACTGTTTCAAAGAAAATAGTGTTAATTCCTGCTTTAGCGATGCGATCAAACAGAGGAATCAAATCTTGTTTGGACTTGGCTTTGACAATCGTACCCCGATCTAACCACATCCCACGGACTTCTGACTGACCGATAGGGCGATCGCTTGGATAATTATCCCATAGGGTTTGTTTTGCTGCCGACCACTCGATCTTTGCCATATCGTAGTAGCGTTGATCGATCAGACTATGAAATCTTTTTAATCCTTGTCTAGCTTTGTATAAGGCTTGATTAGCATCGTAATATTGAGATTTTGCTAGCCGTTTGGCATTTTGTTTGCTAGTTATAGTCGATCGCCCGACTATTTGTTCAATTACGGCACTAGTAGATATTTCAACATCACTATCATGAGCCTGGGCAGTCAAAAGAGTAGTTTCAAAACGACCGATTAATCCTTCTAACTCTTCGCTCATTAACCTAACCCTGCCAGGAGAAATTGCTGGTGCAGGACGGTATTGAAATTTGGAGGTTAATAAAGAACGGAAATTATGCCAAGTAGGAAAGCTTAAGGATTGGGGTCTGAGGTTACAAGATAGAGCAATCTTAGGACAATTATTTTGAGGGTGATTGCTAGGTTGAGATTTCGATATGATTGAGTCTGGGATTAGATAACTATCTGTTGCTGGCTTAGACGCGATCGCTGGTAGCGTCAGTAAGCTAATCGGTAATAGAGAAATGATTAACGGTATAAATTTATGATTTATCGGATGAGTTTGAGTTTTGACCCGAGAATATAATTGTTGCAAATGACTAGCATTTCCTAACACAAATTTTTCCTCTAAAGATTATTTATATAAAGCGTGTCATCAACATAGCGATGACACGCTTGGTTTGCTAATAAATATTTGATTAACTTTTTGGTGCAGCTAATTAATTTACAAACACTTATTATAATCTTGCTATTTCTAAATCTGTATCAGCGATATTAACGATAAAAACTCATTGATATTTATTTTATTGGCTATGGAATACGAGAAAATAACTAGAGCCAAATTTTTAATTCCTTAGAAGTTGAACTACATTGTTTTATCTGTTTTGCTGATAATTATCAAGTAGATTATTTAAATTTGATTGCTTTTGTTGAATAATTGCCTCGACTTCTTTAGCTTTTCTTTCTAATTCTAAAACTTCTAATTCCACTAATCTTTTGTCTCTTTCAATTGACCGTAGTTCTTGACTTTCTTCAAACTTAATACGGTCTTCTGCTAAACCTGCACCATAAAAATTATCTTGCCACTCGACAACTTGCTCAAACTCTTTATTTCTGAGATTGCTACTCAAACTATCAAAGCTTTTTGGTGATAATATCTCTGCTCTATCTTTAGAATTTTCCACAAAGAATGTAGCGTAGATTTCTGGTGAAACTATTCTGAGATAAGTATCGGCGATCGCTTGATCTATCTCAATTAATTTAACATATTTATCCACAATTTCCGCCGTATTTTTCGCTTTAGCGCATTGGCGAATTTCTGCCAAGCTAAGATTGAATTCTTCGGGAAGCAAACCAGAATTATCACTATAATTGAAACCCGCAGCACCAACACCCAAGCCAAAACCACCAGAACGAGAAAAAGATATTATTTGTTCTCCACAACTCAAAGAAGCATTACCAGAGGGAATTGATAATCGACCACGATAACTATTAGTCCAGAAGTTATCTTTTGCTTCATTATCACTAACAGTTACATCAGAAGTATTTCCGTTAGAAGTTTGTCCTTGTCCTTGACTTGTCGAACCAGATTCTTGAACGCGAATGTCTACATTCTCATTGTTGTTGTTAGTTACGCTTTCGGTAACTTGAGCTTTAACCCCATTAATCAAACTAAAAGATATAATATTAACTACAGATAAGGTTGTAAGTAAGTATTTAATTTTCATAATTATCAAAAAAATATAGTTTAGGCAATATAATTAGCTAGGCTATATTTTTTCATTAAATACTCTTTTAAAATATTAATCTTTAGATAAGAAAACAATTGAGGTATTTCTAGATCGATACATTTAATTATCTTAAAGTCTTCTGTAAAACCAACTATTTCTTGCAAGCAATTATCGAACGATGGCGAGGACTATTAACCGTAACACTAGGAATAGCAAAACCAGCATCGACAAATGTCGATTCCATATCTAGAGCAAAATAACGATCTAAATAAGGTTCAGTACTTTTGAGTAAAGTCAAAATATAGGGAGGCATTTTGACAAAAGTTGCTGAATTAGGATTCATATCCATAATTCCCAAATAACCACCAGGACGTAATAAACGATATGCTTCAGCAATAATAGCTTGGGCTGCATCAGTAGGTAACTCGTGAAACATCAAACAAGCAGATACCAAATCAAAACTATTGTCGGGTAAGCCCGTATTTTCTGCTGGTGCATGAATCCAGCTAACATTTTGTTGCTCTTGTTGAGTTTTGTATTGCGCTACTGCCAAAAAATAAGGAGAAAGATCGACTCCAGTAACTTTAGCTTGGGGATAAATTTTTTGCAAAGCAAAGGTACTCATCCCTACACCGCATCCCAAATCGAGAATTTTCTGGGGAGTAATATCTAACTGTTGTTGAATAGCCTGACTATAGCTACCGCGAAGCATACAGTCGCCATTGACATCGCCATCATTCTTCGACCATATTTGAGCGTGGACGGCACGAGAAGCCGATTCCACCTCCCAAGCAGCTTTCCAGCTTAGGTTCCCTTCATCGTAAGCATGAAATGAAGTAGTGTAATAATCAGGATATTGCAGATTGGGGTTCTGTACGGCAGATAACTCCTCATCCCAATTAAGCAAGCTTAGTTGTCTGACATTTTCTCGCCACGGCACGCCAATGGACTCAGCGCGATCAATCATCATTTTGCGAGCGCGAGATTTGGCAAAATTCGCTAGGGGTTTAACTGCCAAAAATCCATTAACCATACGAGAGGCTAGCCCTGCCTGGGGTTGAGATGTAGTAACGCTCATTAAACAAATTAAATTAAGATTGTTAAATTCCTTTTATTTTAAAATAAGATGCTTATTTGACAGTAATTTTGTTAATAATCAACAATTATGTATTAACAATCGCAAAAATTAATTTACAAACTTGATTGGCTGGCTACAATCTAAACAGCGAAGCTATACTTTTGGTTGGCATTTTAAGGTTTTGTCTGTCATAGTTGTTAATTATTTATCAATAATCTTACTGAAAAAATTATTCTCCCAATCGGGTCTAAATAGTTTTATCGATCCGTAATTCTGCTAGATATAATAGCGTAGCTTTTAACAATATGAATGTTGCTATCTCTGAAACATCTTTGTACCAGTTAACTCAGGACTTAGATCAACCTCTTGCTTCCATATCTATTGGTGCAGAAACTCTAAAATCCCACGTTGACTCTATTATTGATTTAGTAATTGAAAAACAGCTTAGAGCTAAAATTTGGGTAAAGCTCCCCCAAACTAAAAGCTGGCTTACTCAAATACAAAAATTACAAAGAACAGGAAATACTGAAAGTATTTGCTTATGTAGCAGTCAAAAAAATAATCCTACCTTGGCTTTTTTTGATTCGGAAAACATAGCAACGCCAGTTATTCCCATTCGATTTTATAAAAATTCTGTAATACAAAGAGAGTCCTTTTTAATTGTAATTTCCCCAGATTTTTGCAGTTTAGTTTTGGCTCAGTGGCAAAAAGGCAAAATCCAAATGGAGTCTTCAGGTAAAAGATTACAGCAGCCATATCTTGAAATGGTTTCTAGCTTCGATCCTCAAGCAATCGAACGAGTAATGTCAGGAATTAAGCCCAAAATTTCGCTTACGGATAAATTTGCCAGTACTCTTGATCTGACGATAAATTTTAAAACTGCGGTTAATCCTAATTTACTAGGAGAATTATTATTAAAACAAGTCAATTATGGTGAAAAGCTACAGACAACTTTAAATTCCTTAGCCAAAAATAACTATACTCCCGAACAAAATTCTACTGTGTTGGGATTGCAAGAAGATTTTCTCAATAATCTAGTACAAGAATTGCGATCGCCGATTACCCACATGAAAACCGCCCTCAGTCTTTTAGAGTCTAAACAGATCAAGGGGGAACAACGCCAACGCTATCTGAAAATGGTTAGCGATGAATGCGATCGCCAAAACTCTTTAGTGGGAGGTTTATTAGAATTATTACAGTTGGATACTCCCACCGAAGCAGAACATTTATATTTGGACGATCTCGTTCCTGGTATAGTTAGCACCTATCAACCCCTAGCCGAAGAAAAAGAGATTCAGTTAGGCTATACCATTCCTACGGGTATTCCTCCTATTTCTTGTCCTCGTACCTGGCTGAGGCAAATTATTATCAATTTACTCAATAATAGTCTGCAATTTACTCCCCCCAAAGGTCGGGTATTTGTCCAGGCTACGCCTAAAGATGATCGCGAATATGTCGAGATCTTATTTACTGATACGGGAGTAGGAATCTCTACCACAGATATTAATAAAATTTTTGATGGTTTTTATCGTACCAAATCCACTACCAAAGAGGAATATATGGGGGCGGGCTTAGGTTTGACTTTAGTCCAACAGCTAGTGCAAAGATGCGGTGGCTCGATCTCTGTAACTAGCAAAGTTGGCAAAGGAACTTCTTTTAAGATTTTAATGCCAGCCGTACCAGCAGAGTTGGTTTGAGTAATGAGTAGCGAGTAATGAGTAGCGAGTAATGAGTAGCGAGTAATGAGTAATGTCGACGGTAAACTTTCAAAATTAATTACTCAAGTAGAAACTGTTAGTCCTAAGTTGGTAGATTGTTGGCAAGCTACGGCGATTGTAGAATCTTTAGGCTATACCGATCGCATTATTAAAGCAGAATTTGACTTCGATCATGCTTTGGCAATGGGAGAGTATATTTATCAACAAAATAGTAATACTGATAATTTGAATTCGCCTCTGGCAACCAAAGCTAAAACAAATCCCGAAACTACTATCACCGCAGAAATTTATGCTTTTGTCCAACAGTTTTCTCGTAGCTTTGTTTATGCTATTCCCCTAATCTCTCTTTTAGCTTTAAGTAATGTTGAAGCCAGTGATACCCAGAAATTTATTTCTCCTCAGTTAGCTGCTTTGTTTACGATCGCAACTTTGGCTAGCCTGATTACTAGTGGAGGATTTGTTCAAGCGATCGCCAGACGAGGGGAATTTTATCTTGGTTTGGCTTTATCTAGACAAGCAAGACAAGCCTGTATCTCTTTATTAGGTTGGGGAATGCTGACTAGTTTTATCCTGGCAGTGCTGAGTTTGTGGTTTGGTTTTTACCGTAGTCTGTTTCCCGATAATTATTTGATTATTGGGGCTGGTTACTATTTGGTTCTCAGCTTGTTGTGGATGCTTTTATCGATGCTGTCTTTGCTATCAGTATGGGGAACACCATTAGCTTTGATTGGCTTAACTATTTTGTATTGGCTAGTTCGTTTGGGGGCTGGGATGGCTGCACTAGAAGCCCAGATGATCGCTATTTTTATAATTTTAGTAGTATTGTCAATCGCGATCGCGATTTTGTTTGGTAAACGAGAGGATAGTAATGCGGGTGAGGGCAATGTACCATTACCAAGCTTGAGTGCTACCGTCTATTTACTTGCTCCTTTCTTTGCCTATGGCATTGTTTATTTTTGCTTTATCTTTGCCGATCGTTTGGTAGCTGGTTGGGCGGTAGATACTGCTTCAGGGCTAATTTTTGCGATTGATTCGGCATATCAGCGCGGAATGGACTTAGCTTTGCTCAATTTCTTGCTAGCAGTTCCTCTGAGTGAGTATTTAGCCTACAAACTAATTAATTATTGGTATAAACAAGCCCAGGTAGTTAGCTATGAAAATACGGCGATCCTCTCTAAACAACTAAAACAGCGTTACTGGGTTTTAATTGGCGTTATCCTCTTATTTTTTGCCCTGCTGGTTACTTTTACTATCGGTATTCCTACCCCTCAACCTTGGGCGATTGACAATATCATTCTGAGTTGGTTGGGCTGTTTGGGATATCTACTACTAGTGTTGGGTTTACTCAATGCAGTAATTTTATTTAGTCTCAATCTGGCAAAGAGTGCGATTGCATCTTTGTTTCCTGGTTTGATTACTAATTTGCTTGTCGGTTATATTTGCGCCAATGCGATCGCACCTGAATGGGCGGTACTAGGTTTGGTCATTGGTTCGACTGTCTTTTTGATACTTTCTCGACGCCAAGTGCTTGATGCTATTAATAATCCTGATTATGCTTATTATTTAGGAGGATATTAAATATCGATCATTTATCACTTTCTATTCTGCCAATATTCGTAGATACCGATCGCTTTACCTAAGCCTTGTTGGGGTTTGAGGATGATCAATCTAATAGTGTTGAAAAACATTCGGATATTAGTAACTATAAAATTTTTTTTGCTGCCGTATTTTTCAATATAAATTAAATGGCTTTGGGTAATATGGCGATATTTTTGTAAGAGATAGCGATCGCTAATTGAAGAAGTTTCGTGTACTAGTTTGATTAGATGAGTTGTAACAATTAAGTGTCCCTGTTGAGAGTAGCGCAGACAAAAATCTAAATCTTCGTAATAAAGAAAAAAGCGATCGCAAAATTGAGGGACTTCGGTAAAGTTATTCAAATTTATTAATAAACTACAACCACTTACCCAGTCGGTTTTAATATAGTCTTGACTAAAATCTGGCGGTAAACAATTAATAGTTTTAGCATCGGCAGTATCAGGATTAAAAGTTCCCCCCGCAGACGTTATTTTTCCTTGGGAGTTATAGACAGTCGTGCCTAAAATGGAGATCTCAGGATATTTGCTAAAAAAAGAGATGGCGCTGCTGATTGGAGAAACTCGATCTGGTGGATCTAAATCAAAATAAGTATCGGGATTAATCAACCAAACAATACCCTGTTTATTTTGCTGACTAATCCAATTTAAACCTACATTACAAGCCCGCCCAAAACCTAAGTTTTCTTTGGGTTTAATTATTTTAATTAAGTTGTGGGAAAAATTGAAGATATTTCGCTCTTCAAGAGAATTATTAACAATAACTACACAATAATTATCTCGATCTGACTCGCCTATTGATTTAAGCAAGCGTTTAATTAGATCGCTAGAATTGTAATTAACTATTAAAAAATAAAGTTTCGTCATACATTTTTCAAAAATCCCCTAATCTTTAACTAAACTAATTCATCATGATGCACCAGCAAAAAGTATTAGTAATAGGAGGCTGTGGCAGGATAGGCAATAGTGTTGCTCAAGATATTGCTCATCATACCGATGCAGAAGTTACCATTACCTCACGCCAAATACAACAGCAGGTAGATTCTAGCTTCAAATTCCTCATTTTAGATTTAGCAGACAGAGAACAAATAATAAATGCGATCGCATCGACAGATCTAGTCGTCCACTGTGCGGGTCCATTTCATCATCGAGACGGGAGAGTACTAGAAGCTTGTATTGATGCAGGAATAAATTATGTCGATGTTAGCGATCACCGCTCTTTTTACGAACGAGTAATTAAACATCTCGAAAAAGCGATCGCTAGTAATACCATAGCTATTTTAAATACGGGCATCTTTCCTGGTATATCCAATAGTATGGTTAAGCAGGGCATAGAACAATTTGATCGTCCCCAAAAAATCCATCTCAGCTATGTGGTGGCAGGTTCGGGGGGTGCAGGGCTGACAGTCATGCGGACTACTTTTCTAGGGTTGAGAAACAAATTCTCGGCATTAGTCAATAGCAAGTGGCAAGACACTTTACCCTATACCGAACGAGAAGTAGTTGAGTTTCCTCATTACGGTAAGACGGGAGTGTATTGGTTTGATATGCCCGAAACCTATACTTTTGCTGATTCTTTCAATGTTGAAACCGTAATTACCAAATTTGGCTCAATTCCCGACTGGTACAACCATTTAACCTGGATTACTGCCCATGTCTTTCCCGAACAGTGGGTAACTAGTCCCAAAGGAATTGAATTCTTTTCTAAGGTAAGCTATGCCATGACCAAAGTAACCGATCGCTTTAGTGGTACTGGTGTAGCGATGCGGGCAGAGATAACAGGAAAAAAAGCAGGTAAATCTCAAACTTACCACGCCACTATGGTACATGAGCATACGGCGATCGCTGCTGGTGCGGGAACTGGTGCGATCGCGCAGTTAATTTTAGCAGGTAAACTAAATCAGCCAGGTATCTATCCTGTAGAACAAGCCTTATCAACTTCCTTATTTATTGAAGCTATGGCTAGCCGTAATATCGAGATAGCTTGCGCTCAAACATCAAAATAATATCGCATTGCTCCAGTTTGTTCGTCATTATCCACATGAGCTAAACCTTGCTTGATTGACTGATTTAACAAGTCTTGAACTTTTTCGAGAGGAAATTCGGTAGCCAGCATTGCTTGACCAACAGATAAAACATTATTATGTTTTTGGGCAGCCTGTAGTAAAACCAACATGGGGTCTATTGTTGTGACTTCTTCTCGAACTTCTTCTCGAACCATAGTCACTTGGGGAGAATTGGCGAGAGATTCGACAGTGGCTTCGTGAAGCAGATAAATATTTCTTTCCTTTACCATTTGAGGGACAAGAAATAAGTCAATAAACTGACCAACACCAAAAAAACCAAAGGTACAAAGATAAACTAGACCACTTGTAACTTTCCCTGAATAAAAACGTTGGAGTCCGTTTACTCCCATAAAGCAAAATGCCCACAAAATGTAGGCTACACCAGGATCTACCTTTTGCTTCTGCTGGTTCATGTCAAAAAATGAAGATAAAAATAGCTACTATATCTTTATTATAGACATTTCGTTTTATTACTTGCCAATTTTTATTAATTACGTTAATAGATCACAATATTTGCTACTTTAAGCCTAGTTTTTTTCTTAACTCTGTTGCTCCCATAAATAATAAGGGAGTCACAATTGCTCCTGTGATTACAAAATGTAGGGGAAAGTGAAAATATAAATACCATAAAATGAGAACTCCATAGGTAGAATCAAGATGATCTACCACATAGAATAATCTGCTGCTTTCATCTCCTGGAGGAATATCCAGACGACGTTTGATCAAAGAATTTGGTAATTCCGATAAGTTAAAGATAAACCCTACTAATAAACCAAACTCGATCAGATTGAAGTCAGAAAATAGGATGGCATTGTGAGGAAGATTGGGAATAATATTTTCGATTAAACTCATCAAGCAAACACTAATCAACATCGCGATCGGCAAACTAATTAATCCTCGCCACTTTTTATTAGCCCCAAACCATTGAGTCTGAATTGGAACGTTTAACCATTGAAAAACACTAGTTTTCCATAAAAAAGCTTCAAGAACACCAGCAATAAATAACCCTACCGCCAGCCAAATTAAATTCAAAGTATCGGGAATGAAAAACTGTATCCAATTCATTATTAATCAAAAAAGCTAAATTACCGCATCGGAAAAACATTGTTTATTAAGCGCGATCCTTACTAGATCGAACAATTTGAAAATGGATTATCAATCTTTTCGATAAATCAAAGATCAAAAAGATTTACGAAAGATAATCTTATCTTCTCCTGCTTGATAAAATTCTCGAATACGCGCCTCTTGTTCGTAACCGCGCTTACGATAAAATGCTCGCGTACCCTCAAAGCTTTCTAAGCCTGAAGTCTCCACTAGTAAAACCCGTTCTCCCTGTAATGCCAACTTTTGCTCAATATAGCTCAATATTGCAGTACCAATACCATGCCTTTGATAGTTAGGATGCACCGCAATCAAGTATAAATTCCAAGTTCCCTCGGTCATTTTCTCTGGCGCACAGTAGGCGATCGCAATTGATTTTTCGTCTTCATATTTGTCTTCATAAGTGAACCATAATTCACTTTTGTTTTTACCCTGAAAATAATCCAAAGTCAGATCATCCAACATATCTTCTGGAAATAAGTCGTTAGCTTTGATTACTACTTTGAGATCGGGCAAATCCTCAGGGACAACAGGGCGAATATTACCATTCATTAGTATAGTTGTATTTCTAAGTGTTTTTGAGCTTTATCGTCTAATTTAATAAGTCTTTGACTATATTTTCTCATCTGGTTAGATGGTTGAATATGCTACCCTATCAATATGTGCGACTTGAAAGCCATGTATTTAGAGTGATTCCCTCTAAAGGAATTCAGGACATCCTCAATCAACTCTATTCGTCCGTTTGAGGGATATGGAAATTTTAATCGTTGAAGACGAACGAGAAATAGCAGAAATTATTCGAGAATGTTTAGAGGCAGAAGGTTTTACCTGTCGGGTTTGTCATGATGGTAATTCTGCTTTGAGATTGTATAGCGAACATCAGCCAGACTTAGTTATTCTCGACCTCAGACTACCTGGTATTGATGGTTTGGAGGTATGTACCCAAATCCGCGCCAAACCAGTCGCCAATGACCCCTATATTTTAATGTTAACCTCTAGGGGAGAAGAAATAGACCGCATTATTGGTTTATCAACCGGTGCGGACGATTACTACATCAAACCTTTTAGTCCTAGGGAATTGGTAGCTAGGGTCAGAGCCTTGCTGCGTCGCCGTATGCGAGAAGGCGATCGCTCTCAATTAATCCGTACTAAGTCTTTTACCATCGATCTAGAACAGCACTGTGTTAATCGCCATCTTGACGAAGATTCTGCCAAACAGCTAGATCTATCATCTTCCGAATTTAAGCTGATGGCATTGTTTGTCAAGCACCCAGGTAGAGTATGGGAACGAGGACAGCTAATTGAAAAACTGTGGGGAGATGATTTTTTTGGCGAAGAACGAGTAATTGATACTCATATTGCCAGATTGAGAAAAAAAGTCGAACCTACTACGGGGAAACCTAGATTTATTCAAACGGTTGTGGGAGTAGGTTATAAGTTTGAAGACTCTTGAATAACCTATAAATGAACCAGCTTAATTTGCAATTGCGACTATTTTTTTCACATATTTTGGTGACTATTGTGGGGGTGACAGCATCCTCTGTCGTGGGTAATTTTTTTTCGCCCCGATTTTTTCAGATTCATGTTAGAGCTTTGGAGGGAAGAGGTTTAAATATTCGTACTGCCCACTCTCAGCTATTAGAAGTTTTTGAAACAGCTTGGGTAAGAGGCAATTTCTGGTCATTTTTGGTTGGTACATTAGCAGCAGCAATTTTAAGCTACTGGTTAGCTAAACGGATCGTCCAACCGTTAAACCAAATGGAAATAATTGTGGAGCAATTTGCTGACGGTAAACTTGATGAAAGGATGTCTCGTTCAGATATTCCCGAATTAGAACGTTTGGCAATGGGATTTAACCGTATGGCAACTAGTTTAGAGGAAGTAGAAGAAAGAAGAAGGGAAATAATTGACGATCTGACCCATGAGTTGCGAACTCCCCTAACGATAATTCGCGGACGTTTGGAAGAAATAGCCGACGGAATTATTGTGGCGACTCCTCGAATATATTCTAGTTTGATCCGAGAAACCAGGCGTTTACAGCGTTTACTCAACGATCTACAGGAACTATCCCAAGCAGAAGCAGGAAATTTATCCTTAAATCTACGACCAATTAATTTACGTCAAATTCTAGAATCTTTGGCGGAGAGATTTGGCGAACAGTTACTTGATAGTGATCGCGCTTTAAGCTTAAACTGCCCCCATAATTTACCCTACATTATGGCAGATAGCGATCGCCTAGAACAGATTTTGGTTAATCTACTTAGTAACGCCATACGTCATACTCCTCAGGGTACGATTACCTTGGAAGCTTGGTTTGATATTGATCGAGTCTGGATTTCTGTAAGGGATACAGGTATCGGAATAACCTCTGAGGAACTGCCTCATCTCTTTCGGCGTTTTTGGCGATCGCCAAGAACTCTTTCAGAAAAATATGCTGGTACGGGTATTGGGTTGGCAATCTGTAAGCGTTTGGTAGAAATTCACCAAGGAGAAATCTTTGTTGAAAGCCAATTAGGAACAGGCACTGTTTTTAAATTCTTTTTACCCCTGAATAATTGCTCTTGAATTTGGTACTTTTATGATATTTTTTGCCAAAAAAGCGATCGCCAATTTAAATTGGCGATCGCTTGGTCTAAAAACTAAGAACTAATAGCTAACTACGTTCAAATAATATTTTTGTTGACGATTTTCCTGCTTGTTTTAACTGTCTAGTCATCTGCAAGCTAGCTAACGAGATAGCGATACACTGTCCTAAAATAGTTAGCACGATCGTCGATAAGGTTGCATATTTCGTTGCTACCGTAGGTACAAAGCTAAACAACCATAGCTGGGGTATTTCCTTGGGAAGAATATCTACAAAACCCAAGCATAAAGGCGGAATGATAATAAGATTGGCAATAACAATAGCCGACCAAACTGCCCGTTTGCGAGTTTTGAGAGTTAGGAATAATTGAGCAATTACCGCACAAAATACGATCGCGAAAATACTCAATAAAAATCCCCAAAAAATATGTCGTTCGTGTGGCTCTAAAATTACAAATATTGAAGGTGTAATATAAGTAACTGCGAGCGCCATGTTGATGGCTACAGCGATTGTCGAAGGGCTATTTTCACCAAATATTAATTCTTTCCAGAGTACATTGCCGTTTTCGTAGGTTTGATGACGATATCTTGCCCAGTCATACAAACCTTGACGATGGGGACTCAAAGCCGCAATCAAGATTAACCCCAACAAACATAAGCAAAATTGTAACAGAATAAAGTTATCTGTGTTGCTTGTATAAACTGAGGAATGGTTTTGGATCGCAAAACCTAAAGCAATAACCACAAACCAGCTAGTAATCCAGTAACTTTGAGTTTTGCTAAATAAAGTATGCTCAAGATTGTGAAAACGACGTCGTAAAACCGACCAACACCAGTATGTCCAGAGGCCAAAGTTACATAGAATCAAGCCAATACCAAAGCTAGCTTTGGTCCACAATGCTTGTCCATAAAATTGTAGTTCTCCTAGATCTTCAACCGATAAAAAGCTGATTTTGCTAGTAGGCAAGTAGGTAGCATCAATTAGATAAGACAATACCAAACTGGGATTAAATAAAAATAGCCAATCCCAAATAGTATTGGTAATTAGATGATTATTTTCAAATGCAGCCAATGTTAGTACAAACAATAACAAACCTAGCCCACCACTAACTAACCAAGATTTAAAACCTGATAAACCAAAGTTCATCAAACTCCAAAGCAGCGCAAAGCTATAGCACAAGGCACAGCTAGCAACGATTACTGCATCAAAACTAATAATTAAAAAGAAAGGAATACGTGCGCCTAAACCAGCAATTAAATGTAGAGGAGACAATAACAAAATTGCTATGTATAACAATATTGGTGCGCCTAATATCTTGCCAATTAAAATACTGCTAGCAGACTGAGGAGTGAGACGAATAAAGTTAAACGTTCCCCTGCTTTCTTCTTGAACCACATCGGCAATTAACATATATGTACCGACTATTAATAAGGCGAAAATAGCAATAATACTTAAAGCCATGAATAAATCTAGCCATAAAAGTTGCCAGTTGATTACCCAATTGCCCAACATATTTTTGGTATAAGTTAAGCTACGGTAGCCATCGCCCATACCATAACGTCCCCTTTGTATTCCTAATACCCCATCGGGATCGAAGGTTGGCAACTCGCCCAAAAAAGCAATTCCCGTTACAAACTGAGTAATTATCGAAATAGCTGTTACGATCACAACATTTCGGGTTTTCAGTTTCCCTTTAATCTCCCGAAATAGTTGGGGATTCAAGTTTAAAAACTTTTCCCATAATGAATTAGGGCGTTGCCGCACCTGTATATTTTGTTTCATGGTTCTTATTTATATAGTTCGCCGAACAATAAGTCATGTTGGCGCCAGATCGGTTTAAGAAGCTTGTTGGTGTCCTAGTTTTAAAAATATAGTTTCCAAATCTTCTTGGGTACAGTGAAATTCGCTTAGGGGAATTTCAGCTAGAATTAGCGATCGCAACAGATCGGCGCAGTCTTGTTCTTTCCCCGTAAAATTTACCCGAAGACGATTGTTAGGTACCATCTCCCAAGTTTCTACCAAGGAATTTTGTTTGAGTGCTTGTTGCAATATCTCCATCTTACCCAAAGTGCCAATAATAATTTGTTGACGAGATAATCTTTGATATAGTTCATCTAAAGAAGCACTTTCGACTAAAAAGCCTAATTCCATTATCCCCACTGAAGTACAAAGTTCTGCCAAGTCGCTTAAGACATGGGAGGAGATGAGAATTGTCATTCCCGCTTCTTGTAAAATTCTAATTATTTGGCGAAATTGTTTTCTGGCTAAAGGATCGAGTCCCGATACAGGCTCGTCTAATAGTAGTAATATGGGTTCGTGAATAATTGTGCGGGCTAAACTTAGTCTTTGCTTCATTCCCCGCGACAATGTAGAAATAATGCTTTTGCGTTTGTTTTCTAACTGAACTAATTCCAAAACTTCGTACAGACGACGACGACGAGAAGCTGGTTTGAGATTGTATAAACGAGCAAAGTATTCTAAGTAATCCCAGACAGTAAGATCGTCATAGAGGGGATAGTCATCGGGCAGATAGCCCAAACGTTTTTTTAAAACTGGGTTGGAATCATCTCGCAATAAGCGATCGCCATTAAGATAGATTTCTCCCTTAGTCGGTTCTTCTGCGGCTGCTAACATTTTAATTAGAGTGGTTTTTCCCGCACCATTAGGTCCAATTAAACCGTAAACTTCACCAGGTTTGATTCGCAGATCGATTTCATTGACAGCCGTATGTCCCTCAAATCTTTTGGTTAAACCGTAAGTGGCGATCGCGAAATCGTGCATAATATTTACATGGCCATAAAATTGATTAGTCGACTATTTCAAATTCAAGATTTTGTTTCGTAGCAAAATTGTAAGTAAAATGATCGACGACATTGGTATTACTTAGTTCCAGATTGTAAAAATCAACCATTTGATGGTCGAAATATGGTCCTGCGTGCCAAGTCCCGACTTCCATTTTAATAAAACAATTTCCTGGTATGCGAAATGCTTTCAGGCGATCGATTTCTGGCTCGCTTTTCGCTGAAGGAGGACACACTGCCATCAACCAATCTTTGCCGTTTAATGAACCCAAACATTGAGTACATAAGCTGTGACGAGTAATTTTGCTAAATACTCTGCCTCGATGTTGCAAGTGCATAATATAAAAACGAGGAGTACCATTATAGAGATTTAATACTGCATCGGTTTGATCGAACACTTTACCTTCAACCGAAGCAGTTATTAGTTGCCCGTAGGGTTGAAAACCAGATTCGGTAATAGAAATAGCGGTTATTTTTTGGCGAGTAATTAGTTTAGGCATTCTTTCTATCATATGTTTTTTTAAGTGGAGCTACTGATTATGAATAGAAAAACCACCAGTAATATTATCAGATTTGAGACTCTGCTTAAGAAACCTCTAAAAATCTTTTCTCCTATAATCTTATTGTTTTACCTCTATTTAATTAGTGGTTGCAAGTCTTCGTCTCAAACAAACATAGTTCCGAGTCTTGAGCCTAAAACTATTTCTTGTCCTCAGGGGTCTCAAAAATTATCGTCAATCGAAATAAATCGTGAAAACTATGCTTTTTATGAAAGTTTTGATTATAAAATTAATCACATTATTCCCGACCAAGATACAATTACCTTTGAAACCTCTAATAATGACAAATTTATCTTGTGCCGTGCTAATAACAATTGGACAATTGAAACCAAGGCACTGTCAGAATCGCCAGACAATTTATTATTAGAATCAAACAAAACAATTGAAATTAAAGGTAAAAAATATCAATATGGAGTGAAGATCGAACAAAACTCCATTGGTATAGATGAGCGAGTTATTTTTGAATTCATCGATTCTGAATCTAAGCAAGCAAAACGACAATTACTATACAATTTAGAACAAACCAAACAAGCCAGGGCAGGAGTGGAATTAGGAGATCCTGAAATTTTGCCTCCTGTGGTTTATGGCGATCGCTTCTTTTGGTCAATTTTCACTTATCGTGGCGAAGGATTTGGTGGCATTACCACTATAGTTAGCTACGATCCTACTACAGACAAAATAACGATTATTCAACCGCCCGAAATAGCCACCCAAATAATTAACGATTTGGTAATTTCTGGCAACCCCGACAATCCTACTTTTTGGCTGGCAACCCAATTAACGGCGGAAGGAAACCCCTATCTACCTAGTATGGGGTTAGTGGCTTATCGTCCCCAAAATTCAGATTATACCCAAGGCAAAATCTCTAGTTATCGAGTCGATAATAGTCCAATGGTGGGGGCGATTCCAACTCAACTATTGTTAGAAAATAACATTCTCTGGGTGGGTACGGGAAATGGTATTTGTCAAGTAAAATGGCAAAATATCAGCGATCGCCGTAGTTGGGATTGTTGGCGATTTGCTTTGATGGCAGACTTGCCTAATCAAGAGATTCCTGTATACAGCAGTCTCTTAAACAATACTCCCGAAACAACCCTTCCCCAAGATCCAACTAGAAAAGTGGAAGTATTATGGTGGCTGCCACAACAACACGAACCCCTCCAAGGGCGTTATGAAATTGAATATGAAGGGAGAGAAAGCAAGCTAAAGGATCTTGGCGCAATGACTTGGAAAGAATATTATAATGATGAGCTTAAACCTCCCATATGGCGATCTCCAGTATATTGGGTGGGAGATAGTTGGCATTGGAATGGCACTAAATTTGTTCGTGGTTTAGATGAAGTAGGACTAAACTTTGTCGGTGGCGGTGCGATAGGTATTCGTGTAGGAGAACCTAATCAAGATTATATTTTTGATACCCAAGCTATTCGTGGCGATTTAGAAATATTAGAGTTAACCAGAAATAAGACCAAAGTTAAATACTATTCTGCTTGGGTGGAAGATAGTTTATTAAAACCCTACATTACTATTGTTCCTCAAGCAGATGTGTCAAGCGAGCAACCTAATCCTTTATTAGAAATAAAATCTCAACTATAGTCGTTTGTTTCAATAGTTTATCTAAATAAATATTTATTCACTGTCTGTTGCTTGTTGTGTTTCTCTATTATTCATTTTCCACAACAAACCTGAAACTAAATTAGTAATAATATGCGCTACTACGGGAACAAACAAATTTCCTGTAATCAATGCGCAATAGCCCAAAGCAAAACCTACAATAGTTGCCCACACTACATAAGGCCATTGTCCCGCACCGCTGAGATGAAGTACGCCAAACAATAGACTAGAAAGGGTTACCGCAGCTATATTCAAACCCAAAGCAGGTAACATCACCCCGCGAAACAACAACTCTTCGCTCAATCCTGGCAGTAGTCCCAACCAAATTAAATCTGTCCACATCAAGGGTTTGATCACCAGTTCTAAGTACGTATCCGCACTACGACGATAGGCTGGCCACAAACGATAAATAATACCGCTATTGATGGTGATAGCTACTGCTAATCCGATACTCCACAACAGAGCTTGAGGATTAAACTCGAAAAAGAGCAATTGAACCGAGCCTAATTTCTGCCAGACTTTGGCGATCGCTAGTAAGAAAATGGCAGTAATACCCATAAATACTAGTATCTGGGTACGGCTAAGGGGATCGAGTTCGGGATTGTTTGGATTTGCCACTGGTTTTTATAAGCTACAAAGAGAAGATAAATCGGGATAAAATACTTGAGGATCGATACCAGCTTTGCGAGCTACTAAGATACCTAAAGCTTCTAGATAAGAATTGACTTGAGTTACTTTTATTCCCAAAGGTTCTGGCGGAACATTGATTTGAGTTGTGTTATTAGTAACAGCAATAATCTCGGTAGCAGAGCTAGCAAAGCTAAGGATAGCACTACCACCACAGGCACTATAAGGTACGATCGCCGCATCAACCGATTTTGACCAAATAGTCTCTGTTGTCAATGAATTAGCCTGGGTAACAAATTGGGGAGCGCGACTCAAGCCGACTAAGACACAGGGCAAAAAAGTATAGCCCAATTCTTCAGCAGCAGCACGGGGAGACACTTCGGGATCGACTGCCAAAGGCTTTAATGCTGGTGCATGAGCAGCAGGAATACCAAAGTTACGCACAATTAAATGTGAAATAACCGCTTCTGCCCCTGCTAGATGATCTACTCCCGATCCATGTCGATAGTTCTGTAGTTCTATACTGTCATCATCATCGGGAAAACGAGCCACTACGGCGATCGCTTCTGCCCCTCCCTGATCGATTAGTTTTTCAGCAGCCCGCAGCAAACTCCCCGAATTGCCAATTGTTCCCCAGCTAGCGCCAGAGGGAGCAGTACGCAACTCTACTTCCAAGGGCGCATCGGTAACAACATAGTCAGTTAAACTAAGTCCTAAAGTACCTCTGGTGGCATCTGCAGCTTGGATATGACGCAGACGCAAATCGGGTTCAATTCCCCGATCGAGTAACAATCCTACTTTGTTTTGTCGTACTGGGCGCAGTCCCCATTGACCTGCGGCAAAGCGATCTAAGCCGTAACCTTCTACATAATAGGTATTATCCAATGACCAATATAACTGTGCGCCATTAAGGACATTGGGATGGGTAATCAGGCGATCGCTAACTTCAGCCACCGCTCTGGCTACGGGTAAAGCATCTCCCGCATAACCACCGATCGCTGCACCTACTCCTGTGGGAACAATAAGAACAACCGTAAACGACATGAGTTTATATCTACTCTAAATGATTGATTCTCAAAGTAGAAATTTAGCTGTCTTTAGTGACAATAGCTTCTACTGTTGCTGTTTGTCGATCTTTGTCTACTTTGGTAACAGCCCAGCGCAGAGGTTTACCCTCTTGCTCTAACTTTGATTCGATTTCTTGGTTTAGTTGGGCTGGTGTTGTCTGTAGGTCAATCTCGGCGGTAATAAAGTGAGTAGTCATTATTTTTACCTTAGCTATTAGTAAACATTTTCTACTTTAAGATGTACAGATTATAAAATGGAAAGTAATTGTTAATATTTTTTTATTATTTATTACTTGTTTTAGGGTTTTCTTATTAAATGCTAAGAAAATGAAACCCGCTATACAAAACATTATTTTTTCTAGCTAAGAGTTTTTTATTCTCAAGTTTTACTTTTAAATTGAAGGATTATGAAATGAAATTAATAAACTTATATTTAATCTGTCTAAATATTCTGGCTTGTCCAGCGATCGCTTTAGCAGAGTACTCGCCAACTCAAAATGCTGATGCTCAGGATTGGTTAATCACTCACACAAAAGTCCAAGTTGAACAATCAGAAGAACAAGAAGACGAAAAACATGAAGAGGAAAAAGAAGATCAAGCTAAGGCAGACGAACCTACTCCCGAAGAATTAGCTCGACTAAAAAAACTCGCTGCAGCAGATCAACTATATTTATCTGGTTACAAGGCAGATGCCAAAAAACTATATCGTCAAGCCAAAGAACCTTGGGACATTGAACTAAAAAAAGCATCCGCTCAAGATAAATCAATCATAGTCTTTGATAACCCCGAACAACTTAGTCCTGCGGGTAAGGTATTTTGGCGTAATTATCAACAGGGTAAAGAACAAAACTTGAAAAGCAAAATTTTTAGTGCTTTAAAGTTATTAACGGCGAGAGAGCCTCAGTTTATTTCAGGTCATCTTCATTATGCCCAGATGCTCAAGCAATACGAACGAGAAACAGAAGCATCGGCAGTATTAAATAGAGCCATTAATCTTTATCCCCGCCAGCCCAAATTAATTAAAGCCCAAATTGAAAATCATCTTGATCAGGAAAAATGGCTTGATGCTTCTGTGTTGGCACGTCAGTTCGCTTTATTTAATCCCGATCTACCCGAAGCCAAAGAATTTGATCGCTTGGCGGAAGAATATTTAACTCAATATCAAAAGGATTTAAAATCTGATATCGCTCTTAATGCAGTGGGTAATGTGATCGTAGGAACAGTAGGTTTTGCTCTTACTGGTAGTCTACTCGGTCCTCTTTCTGCTTTAGAAACTACCTCTATGTTGTTGCAAGGAGAATCGGCAATTGGGGATGCTAGCGTCAGACAAGCAAAAAAACAGTTACCTTTACTCGAAGATCCGAAAATTACTCAGTATGTCAACGAAATTGGACAAAAAGTTGCTGCTGCATCGGGTAGAGATGATTTTAAGTATGAATTTTACGTTATTATGGACGATTCTCTTAATGCTTTTGCCCTCCCTGGAGGTAAAATATTTGTCCATGCTGGTGCAATCATGAAAACTGATACCGAAGCAGAATTAGCTGGATTATTAGCCCACGAAGTTTCTCATTCAGCCTTGTCTCATGGTTTTCAGTTAGTTACCAAAGGTAATTTTACAGCTAATATTGTCAGGCATATTCCCTATGTGGGCAATGCAGCTACGGGACTGATTGTGATGAACTACAGTCGGGGAATGGAAAGGCAAGCGGATATTTTTGGAACTAGGATTTTGGTTAATTCTGGTTATGCAGCCGATGGGGTTCGCAACCTCATGGTTAAGCTAGCTCAATCGAATCATGACGATCCTGATAACCCAGAACCAGTAGAATGGTTTTCGACCCACCCCAACAGCAAAAATCGGGTGCGCTATATGGAACAACTAATTGTCGATCGCAATTTAAATCGTTATGCCTATGAAGGTGTAGCTCGTCATCAAGAAATGAAGTATATAGTTAGGGATCAGTGGCAAAAATATGCAAAATGTGCTGAGGAAGTAGTTACAATCGAGGATGCTAGAAAATGCTCCAAACAAGTTAATCAGGCTAAAGATTTAGAAGCTGACAAGAAAGAAGAATAGAGAGGTAGAGGATTGAAAGATCAAGGATATTAATTAACATCCCAACTAAAACCATTTTGCGTCAGGGTAGTATTAATAAATTCTTGTAAAGTATTAGCCATTGCTTCTTGTTCCTCGATACGGGGATGACCTGGGGTAACCTGTTCGTGAATCAGAGAAAAAACGCGATCGTCATGATATTCAGTACGATATTCGGCGATCGCTTCTGTTAAATAAGTATCCCACTTGCGATCGTGAAACATCGCGGGAAACATGCCTACAAAATAAGAATCTGGATGCTTTGTTCTTAAATTAGCAATCATTTGCTTGTAACGTTCTTTCCATGCTTGTTTGGATAAATTGTTGCCCACAGTTGAAGCATCGTTTTGACCATAAGCCATAATTACCAAGTCAGGAGAATAGTTGTTAAAATCCCAAATAGGAGCATCTTGTAAAGGTTTGACCTTGTCGTAAATCGCTTCTCCCCCAGTGCCGTTATTCCAAAAAGTATTCCAATAGCCGAAACCATTAACTAAAGAGACACCACCTTGGGCGACCAAGGATACTTCTGCATCATATTTCCTAGCTAAAATTGCACCATAGCTATAGTAAGCGTTAGAAATACTATTAGTACTACCAGATGGATCTTGTACTCCTGTCACAGGATGTTCTACTGCAATACCAGCAGAAATAGAATCGCCATAAACCTCAATAGTGCGTTGCGAATCTGCATTAGGCTGAAGTAATTGTCCATTAGTAATTATGCCGTGAAAATTGAATTCTCCCGTAGCATAGTCATTACGTTTATAAATAACGGCATTGTGGACTTTATTTTCTAGTCCTTGTGCGATGTCGTAAACAATAGGTTGACCGCCTTCTCTACGTAGCTTGATTGTAATCGGTTTAGGATTATCATCTAGATAGACATCTACATAATTCTCCCTACCCCAACTATCTTCTGAGAGTTCTATTTGCAAGCTAGTACCCGTAAAGTTAAATTCTACAGATGTTCCTCCATAGCCTAGTGCAGGTGCTTGGGGATCTTCCCAGTCAATCCTACCGTCATAATTGAAATATTGGTTGTCAGCAGTAAATTTTTGGATAGAGGAGACAGGAGGTACAGTAACAATTTTTGGTGTTTCTGAAGTATCAGAAGTCTGGGTAGTGGTGGGAAGATCTAAGTCTGCCAAACTACTAATAGCTTCTAGATCGAGAGCTTGATTGTATATTTCCAAACTGGCAATATTACCCTTAAAACCAGCAACACCAGTACCATTTTTATTTCCAGTATGGAACTTAGTGCTGCCACTAATTCCGCCTAAGCCGATCCCTCCAGAATGCTGCCAAATCTGACTACCAGATCCACGACCAATTTCAACGCCATCAAGATAAGCAAATAACACCTCAGATTGAATCGCTGTCGATCCTGGCTGGGCATCTAGAACCAAGGCTACATGATGCCAGGTATCAGAACTGATCTCATTACTAGCTAAGAATGTACCAGACCAATTACTCTCGATCTGATTCCAACCGCCAACGTATAATTGTCCACGATCTAAATAGATATTCAAGCCACGGCTTGTACCACCTTCTTCGTAAATCAACTGGGGGTTTTGAGTATTAATCTCATCGGCATTAAACCAGACAGAAACAGTTCTTTGAGCATGAATACCCAAATTAATATCAGGTGAATTGGCGATCGCTATAAAGTCATGATCACCATCAAAATTAACTCCACCTCCTAAATCTCCTCCAACTGTTGCCAAAAATGCGTCATTGTGCAAGATACCAGAGTTATTTCCCTGACTATCATTAACCTGATTTTGGGCAACTCGATCTAATTTAAATTGCGCTACTGGTGGACTTAGCTGTAATGGTTGATTTGATGCTTTAGCTTCTAATGTCTCAAAATCTGCTAAGAAGCTAATCTCTGTTGGGTTTAAAGCCTGATTATAAATTCTTGCTTCATCAATTGTTCCTAGTAAACCAAGCATATTACTACCATTGATCTTACCTGTATGTAATTTAGTACCATGATTGAGTCCACCAAAAGCAACTCCTCCAGAACGTTGCCAAATCTGACTACCAGCTCCGCGACCAATTTCAACTCCATCAAGGTAGGCAAATAATACCTCAGATTGAATCGCTGTCGATCCTGGCTGGGCATCTAGAACCAAAGCTACATGATGCCAAGTATCAGAACTAACCCCCTCACTAGCCAAGAATGTGCCAGACCAATTACTCTCGATCTGATTCCAACCGCCAACATATAATTGTCCACGATCTAAATAGATATTCAAGCCACGGCTTGCACCACCTTCTTCGTAAATTATTTGAGGAGTTTGACGATCAACATCGTCAGCATTGAACCAAACCGACACAGTTCGTTGGGCATGATCATCTAAATTAATATCAGGTGAATTAGCGATCGCCACGAAGTCATCATCACCATTGAACTGTACCACACCACCAAAAGGTTCTTCTTCTAAAACAAAAGCTGCACCATTAGTTAACTGACCATTATTGCTATTGTGATCCCGAGCAGTGTCTTGAGCAAGATTACCAACATTGCGATCGAAGTCTAGCTCTAAAACTAATTCTGAGCGAGGAATTTCTAAAATAGACTCATAGTTTTGTAGTGTTGTAGAGTCGATATTTAATTTAGATTCTATATCTCCCAACTCGATTTCTAGCTGCCAATCTCCATTCAAATCTGCATAACCAGTCAAATTATTGGAGGCAGCCATATCTGCTGCGGTCAATTTTCCCAAGCTTTTAATCAATTGGTTATTTTCACCAACTTTGCATCCAAACAGCAGAATATCTGCATCCTGACTTAGATGTTGTGACCATTGCTGTAATTCTTCTGTATAATCTTCTAAATTATCAAGACTTAAATTGGTAGTTCCAATCTGAAGATAATCAGCATTACCATGAGAAATAATCTGTAGGCTAGATATATTTTCGTAATGACTCAAGGTTGCTGTAATTTGCTCAATACCATCGTTGTCTTGATTGATAATTACTACTTCTGCGCTATCCACTCCCAAAACTAGATCTTGATAGTTATCAACTTGAGAATCAATAAATATTAGATTTTGATTGGATGTTACTTCTAAATTGGAGAAAGATACTGACTCGAACATTTTTAACTAAGTGTATTCTGCTAGTAGTTGTTACCTAATATGCAATGATAACTCTGTCCAAAACACATTAAGTTAAGCAAGCACGAAGTTTTAACCAATTTCTGATAAAGCCAGCAAATATTGATGATCGCTCCCTCAGTATTAAACATTAAAAAATCCTCTCCAGAATTAGGCTGAGGAGGATTGATGGTATTAAAATATTAGACTTGAGTACTACCTATCAAAGCAAATCTATACGCCTCTTTTCAAAGAAATTTCTACTTGTCGAAACTCTTGAGTTAGACGTTTTTTGAGCTTTTCTGGTAGAGGACGATTGCCATAAGAACTATAGTAACCAGCCACTGCATTCAATGCAGTTTGCATAGTCGTAAAAGAGCGCAATCCAGCAGTTTTAGAATTGCGACGATAGCGAGAAGCATAATCGCTAATTTGTTTCCGTGCTAGACCAACAACTTCTTTCTTGTTAGTGGCATCTTCGGGTAAGTCAATTGCTGTTCTTAAATTTTCTAGTACCGCAATAGTATCTTGACTGTAATTTCCAGTTAATCCAGAGGGATTAGAGCCACAGCCCATTAAACTAATAGCAACTACTAGAACTAAGGCTAGTATGCGAGATAAGTATTTTTTAGAAAACATAAATTTTTGGTAAACGATCCCAGATTCAACCTATACTACCAAGAAATTGGAACGCTCTAGATCTATTGCCAGAAGTAGAAATCTAATAATTAACCAAAACGACCGCTTACATACTGTTGAGTCGCTTCTTCTTGGGGGTTTTGAAAAATCTGTTCAGTAGGAGCATATTCTGCCAAATAACCCTGACGGTTACCACCTTCTACTTCAGTTACGTTAAAGAAACCTGTATAGTCTGCTACCCGTGAAGCTTGCTGCATATTGTGAGTCACAATTACAATCGTGTAGTTCTCTTTAAGTTGATGAATCAATTCTTCAACTTTGAGGGTAGAAATAGGGTCTAAAGCAGAACAAGGTTCATCCATTAACACTACTTCAGGCTGTAGGGCAATAGTCCGCGCGATACACAACCTTTGTTGTTGTCCTCCACTAAGAGCTAAACCACTTTGCTTAAGTTTATCTTTGACTTCATCCCAAAGTGCTGCACCGCGAAGAGATTTCTCTACCAACTCATCCATGTTGCCTTTGTAACCGTTAATTTTCGCACCAAAGGCAATATTATCGTAAATAGATTTGGGGAAAGGATTAGGTCTTTGAAAGACCATGCCAATTTTGCGCCTTACTTGAACGGGATCGATATCTTTACCGTACAAATTTTGATCGCGATAGGTTATTAGTCCCTCAAGACGAAAGATCGGAATTAGATCGTTAAGACGATTGTAACAACGTAGTAAAGTACTCTTACCACAACCAGACGGTCCAATAAATGCCGTGACCTTATTTTTCGGTATATCGAGATAAATACCTTTTACTGCTAAAAAATCGCCATAATATACATTAACATTTTCTGCTTGCAGCACTGTTTCAGTCTGATTAACAGTTTGTTGATCATAAATCATAAAATTTACTTGCTCTAAAATTTTAATTTATATAATTACTCTTCTCGTTACCCTGACTCAGCTTAATCCTAGTTGACAAAAGTTATGACTATTTTAACTTTTGGTAAACAACGGACTGATAATTTCTTAACGTTGATTTTAAACATTTTCTAAATAGGATTAATCAGATAAAAATTAGACTACTTGAAAATTAGAGTTAAATTAGCACGTCTTCTAACTACATAGTATTCCAGAATCTTGACCAAAAATTGCTATTGTTTTGATCTTGATCTTGAAAGATTGTCATTAATTAAAGAATTTAAGAGCGCGATTGGTTAACAAATATTTACAATGTTAAGTGAGTATATCAAAAAATAGTAGTTATGTATCTTACTTATTTAGACAGTAATTCTTGGTTAATCGAAATAGACAATCAACGAATCTTGCTCGATCCTTGGCTTGTCGGAGAGTTAACTTTTAGCAACACAGCTTGGTTATTTCGCGGTAAAAAAAATAATTCTCAACCTATCCCTGAAAATATTGACTTGATTTTATTGTCTCAAGGACTAGAAGATCATGCTCATCCCCCTACCCTTAAACAACTAGATAAAGAAATTCCCGTACTGGCTTCTCCCAATGCAGCTAAAGTAGTAAGAGACTTAGGCTACACCACAGTAACGGCGATCGATCACCATCAAAGCTTTCAGCTAGGGAAAAAAGTAAAGATTCAAGCCGTTCCAGGCTCTCCCATTGGACCAACCTTAACGGAGAATGGCTATATTATCCGAGGTTTAGAGTCCAACAAAAGTATTTATTACGAACCTCACGGTTATCATGATGATTCTTTAAAAGATCTTGCGACTATTGACGTAATTATCACGCCGATTATTAACCTCAAGTTACCCTTACTTGGAGCCGTAATCAAAGGACAAAATACGGCACTGCAGGTGTGTCAGTGGCTAAATCCCCAAGTAATCTTATCTACTGCAGCAGGGGGAGATATCGATTTTACAGGAATGTTGATGTCAATCCTCAAAGCAGATGGTACTGTAGAGGAATTTAACCAACTTTTAGCGAAAAACAATCTTTCTACTAAGGCAATCGATCCTCAATCTGGAGAGAAAATTGAACTATCTTTAGTTTAGATTCTTTTTTTGAATCAACGATCGCCCTGGGACTACATGAACAACAATCGAATTTCTCTTTCTCTGACTAATATTGTCCTGCTGATTCTACTGCCTTTAGTATTAGTTTTACTATGGCAATTACGCAGTCTAATTGTCATCTTAATGGTGGCGGTAGTTCTAGCTGCAACAATCTCTCCCATTGTCAATGGAACTCAAAAGCTAGGAACACCAAGATTTTTAGCTGTTTTAATGGTATATGCAGGTTTGATTGGTACTTTGACACTTTTTGGCATAATTGTCGGACCAACAGTAGCAGAACAAATTCAAAGGTTAATTGGCAAGTTACCTGTTTATCTAGAAGCATTGCGATCGCTTTTATCAGATCTAATTCTTCGCTTTGGCATGGATGATACTGCTGCACCCGATTTGATCAATCAGATATTGGATGTACAGGGACTAATTTCTTGGGCGATTCGTTCGAGTCAACAATTGGTAGTTCGCTCCTATAGTGTCACTAGAGGTATTATAGGTAGTGTTTTGGGTGCTTTTTTGGCATTATTACTTTCTGCTTACATGGTTTCTAATTCTAAGCAGTTACTCGAAGATATTATCAATCTTTTTCCTGCACCCTGGAATCAACGTCTGGCAGCCCAAATTCAGCCAGTGGGCAAAAGAATGGGGGGCTACATCCAGGGCAGAATATTAGTTTCTAGCATTTTGGGAGTAGTTATTACCGTTAGCCTTAAGTTTCTTGGTTTATCAGAGTTAGCTTTGGGTTTGGGGGTAATTGCCGCATTTACCAATCTAATTCCCTTTTTTGGCCCTGTGATCGGCGCAATTCCGGCTCTCATTGTGGCAGTATCTCAGGGAGGATTAACTTTTGTCTGGGTGCTATTGCTATTTGTGATTGTCCAGAATTTAGAAACATATCTTCTAGATCCTTTGTTGGTAGGTAATTCGGTTAAAGTTGCTCCTCTCTATCAACTACTAGCTGTATTAGGTGGGGCACAGGTGTTAGGAATTATTGGCGCTCTAATTGTCCCTCCGTGGATTGCGGGGGTGGGGGTATTGCTAGAAAATCTTTATGTTAAACCCAAATTGATTATGGAAGGGCATTACGATCTTTCGGTTAATTCTGATTGATGAAAATTATCTACCCATTTCGTTTTTACCCTTTTACCTAAAACAGTTATCTAAAAAACTATTGGTTTCAACAGTGTGGTTTAAAGTATGCCTCGTATATCTTGAACCATTTCTGCTTGAACTTCAGTATTTTCAGAAAAGTTAACTGCAAAGGGTATTTCAACTCCTTTGGCGCAAGCTGGTCTAGATTCGATTTGTTTGAGCCACCTTTGTAGATTGGGAAATTCCTCGATAGAGACTCCCGCCCATTGATGAATTCGCGCCCAACTCCAGTTAGCAATGTCGGCAATGGAGAAATCCCCCGCTAAATATTGCTTATCCGTTAGTTGTTGCTCTAAAACTCCATAAAGCCTTTTAGTTTCTTTTTGGTAACGTTTGATCGCAGCAGGTATTTTTTCGGGAAAATAACGATAGAAGACATTAGCCTGTCCCTGCATCGGTCCTAAACCACCCATTTGGAACATAAGCCACTGAATAACTTGCGATCGCCCTTTGGGATCTGTAGGTAACAGTTTTCCGGTTTTCTCCGCTAGATAAATCATGATTGCACCTGATTCAAAAACGGCAAAATCATCGTTGTCGCGATCAATAATTGCCGGAATTCTCCCATTGGGATTAATTGCCAGGAAATCTGCCTCTTTTTGGATTCCAGTCGTGATATCGATCGGATGAACTCTATAGGGTAAATTTAATTCTTCTAAAGTGGCAGATATTTTCCAGCCGTTTGGGGTTGTCCAAGTGTATAGATCGATCATTAGATGATACGCTCCAAAGTAGTTGTGATTGTTTCAGTTATCAAAGAAAAAATCAAAGAGAAAGTGAAACACGCCCTAACGATAATCAGAACTTTGAATATCTGCCAAACGGGCTTCATCCCTCAAGAAACGATCCATCTGGGCGGTGAAAAAGGCTCTGTTTTTAGCTAAATGCTCAGGATTGGGATCGTCTAGAGGATATAGTAAAGCCTGACGCAAAGCTTGAATTACGGCGGAGGTAACGTTGTACATCGATCGCTGGAAAGTAATGCCAAGCTGTACCAACATATCGTCTTCCCCGCGACAATGTTGTTTATAGTAATCAACTAAATAGTCAGGGAGAAAATGCCACATATCATCCATAAGTAGTGTGGGAGGAATACCCGCCATCCCTACAGGCAGCACGTCAGCATAGAGAATGCCGTAATGAAAATCTTTTTGTTCGTCTGGTACTTGTTGGGCTTGAGCATTGTATGATTTAGTACCGCGAAAAGGAGAAGTGCGATAAAAAATTGCTTCTACATAAGGCAGTGCTGCTTCATACAGCCAAGTAAAACCTTGGGATTTGGGAATAATTTCATAGCATTGATCCCCAATATAGACATGATGGTAAATTGGTCTGCCTGCCACTGCAAAGATACCGTTAACTAAAAAGTCCATTGCTTCTTTAACCGTGGTCATTTTACCTTCGTCATAAAGATCGGACATTTCTAAAAACACGGGACACATTACTTCCCAAAATAGTCCTAGATTAGAATAGTAGGATAGCTGTCTCACCTGTTCAAGAAACAGATCGGGAAACAGTTTATACATCCCCAGCATCAAAGGGTTGGATTTGAAATAAGCTTTAATTGCCCGATCTGCATTGGCTTTATATTGATCGCTATCTAGATAGGCATTAAATTTAGGGTTAATATCCTCATGCCAAAACATCGCCCGCATACAAGCTTCGGCAAACTCCATATTAATGCGATCGTGATTGAGGTGATGCAATAACTCGGGCATCTTACCTGTTTCACCCTTGGCAATAAATTCTAGTAGTTCGGGGTGTGCTGATGCTTCACCGCGCCAGACTTTTGGTGCAGCGTTTTTACCAGCATATTTGTTTGGTAGGTCTAAATATTTTTGGGGTAAAAAATATTTAAAAAACGGTAGAGGGTTTAAAAAAACTCGTTCGGCAATATAAAGTAAATCTCGCCAATAGAAATCCATTGGGATGGCGTAGGCTTTATAAATACCAATAATCTGCATTAAGTTTTCAGGGGTATCGGGTAGCATTGAACCCCCCGCTTCTAAACGATGAATTACATCGGCAAAGGGATGGTTAGTAGGTGGTAGTTTAGTTGTGGTTTTAGTCATTTCAGTTAGAGGATAACGGCTGTTCGCCCGTACGCATTAATTTGATTTATAAAGTAGGATTGAAATATTTTTTTTCAGCCACAATTGTTATATTGCTAGGATGGCTGGCAATGATGCTAAATTCAGCAAGACTGGTCAACCACATTGGTTTGATACCTAAAACAACGATTAAAACAGCAAGAACAAATGCGGGTAAGCGTTCAGCTAATGTTACTTGGGGATAAACAACGGGAGTTTGGCGACAGTCGATTTTGCCAAAAAATGCTTTATTAAGCAGAATTACAAAGTATACCGAGGTCAAACCCGTAGCAATTAGACAAAAAATAGTCAAAAGCGGAAATACGGTAAAGCTACCTTGGAAAGAAATGTATTCGCCGATAAAACCTACCATTCCTGGTATTCCCGCGCTTGCCATGACTGCCAGAATCATTTGACCGCCAATGATAGGCAAGCCTCGTTGAGGATTCATTAAACCTTTGAGGGTATTAAGATCGCGACTACCAGTTTTGTTTTCAACCACTCCAACTAAATAGAACAAGAGTGCCACAATCAAACCGTGGGCAAACATTTGACAAATCGCCCCTGATATAGCGATCGATGTACCTGCTGCCGTTGCTAGCACTACAAAGGCGATATGGGCAACGGAACTGTATGCCACCATTCTTTTGAGATCGGTTTGGGAAATAGCCACAAAGGAGGCATACAAAGCACTCAATGCGGCGATCGCAGCTAGCCAAATTGCTACACTATTCCATAATTGGGGAAACAATCCCAACCCAAAGCGAATTAAGCCATAAGTACCTAATTTAGAAAGTATCCCTCCTAAAATCATTGATACTGGTGTTGAAGATTCGGTATAAGCATCGGGTAACCAGGTATGAAGAGGAACCAGGGGAGTTTTGATGGCAAAACCGATAATTAGAGTGATTAATAGAATTAACTGTTTGCTATAGGGTAAGATCTGAGTTTGAATCACTCCATAGTCGAAACCGCTACCAGTCAAGAAAGCAATTCCCAAGAAGGCTGCCAAAACAAAAATACCTGAAAATGCGGTGTAGAGGAGATACTTTGTTCCTGCATAAGCCCGATTTTCACCACCCCAGATATTGATTAGCAGGTAGGTAGGAATTAACTTTACTTCATAGAAGATAAAAAATAATAGTAGGTTTTGCGATAGTAATGCCCCGTTGATACACCCTGCTAAAATTAACACCAGACCATAGAATAATCTTGGTCTAGCCGCATTAGGTTCGGCACTTCTGCTTAAGTCTCCACTATAAACAGCCAGACAAATCAACAAATTATTGAGAATAATCAATGGTAGGGATAACCCGTCAATTCCTAGATTATAGTTAAGACCTAAAACTTCAATCCAAGGGAGAAATTCGGTTAATTGGATGCCCTGAGTCTGTAAATCGTAGCGTGACAGTGTTAGTAGAGAAACTACCAAACTAGCAACGCTAAAGACAAAAGCAGCAAATTTAATCTTATTGTTGCTGACTTTCGCAGGTATTAAAAAGATGATTAATGCTGCCAACAACGGTAGCCAGATGAGAATACTTAACATGATTTATTAAAGTGAAAATACTAACCAAAATGTCAAATTAAAATGCTAAAGCTAGTACTAAACCCAAGAGAATAGTTCCTAAAACAATCGAGAGAAAATAGAATTGAGACTGACCCGAATTGCTATATCGAAGTGCTTGTCCGCTAAATAAAGTACCGATACCCACTAAATTTACTGCACCATCGACAATATAGCGATCGCACCAGGAAACAGCTTTGGAGGTTATACCAACCAAGCTGACAATGGTTAAACGATAAATATCTTGGATATAAAGATCGTTAGCCAATAGCTTTTGAATCGATGAGGGAACTAACTCTACGGGCTGATTCTCAGTTTCCCTTAAATACAACCATGCAGACAAGCTAAGACCAGTCAAACTAGAACCAATTAACATTAATGCCACGGTTTTATCTAAATTCGCCCAAGTGGGTAATAGGTCAAACTGCTGCAAAATGAAAGGAAAGTGCAAAGTCACCCCTGTCAAGATTGTCATTGGTAAAATCATTGTCCACAATACTTCAGGACATCGTTTAGTCATTTGTTTAGCTTGACCCCCAAACACCAAACTAAAGATTCGCATCAGACTAAATGCGGTTAAGCCATCTACTAACACTAATACTCCTAATAAGATTGGCTGCACCCTTAGTAAATAATTGCCCAATTCTAGTAATGCCCAAAAACCTCCCAGGGGAGGAATAGCAATCAAACTAGCAGCACCAACTAAGAATGCTATACCACTGACAGGACGACGACTAAAGATTCCCCCCAGCATTGTAATGTCTTGGGTAATATTGCTAATAATAATCGTGCCAGCACTCATATATAGTAGAGTCATTGCCACTGCATGAACCAGAATCAAAAGTAATGCTGAATGATTTGCCCCCACTGCCACAGCAATAAAAACAAAGCCCATGTAGGCACTGACAGAATAGGACAAAGTTCGTTTAATATCTACTTGCGCGATCGCAATTAAAGACGCGCTGATAGCGGTAAAAGAGCCTACTGCAATCATCACTAAGTTAGAAATAGCTGACTGTGCCAGCACTGGCTGTAGCTGAATTAAGACATAAGCCCCTGTTGCTACCACAATCGAATTACGTAACATTGAAGCGGGAATTGGGCCTTCCATCGCCTCATCTAGCCATAATTGCAGGGGAAATTGAGCGCATTTAGCCAATGGCCCTGAAATCAACGCTAAACAAAGTAAGTTAGCCGATAAGGGACTTAAATTAATCGCCTTTGACCATTCTGCCAACTCGTCGTAATTCCAAGTACCAGCAAAAGACCAGAGGGTAATTATACCAATTAGTAATAGCAAGTCTCCGACTCGTTTTGTCCAAAAGGCATCCCTTGCCCCTGTAACTACTAAGGGTTGCGCAAACCAAAAGCCCACAATTAAATATGTAGCTAAAGTAAGTAATTCTAAGAATACATAACTAAAGAAAAGGGAGTTACACAAAGCCAGTCCGCATAAACCTGCCTCAAAAAAGCCCATCAAAGCGTAAAAACGTCCCCAACCCCAATCCATTTCCATGTAACCAAAGGCATAAAACTGAGCTAAAATATTCAACCCAGTAATTAAGACTAATGCACCAACGGTAATAGCTGAAATTTTGAGATCGAAGGAAATATATAAACCTGCTGCGGTTAACCACGGAAATCGTATTTCTTGGACTGGCTGTCGCCAGACTTCAAAGAGGGCTAAAATACTGTGAAGAAAAGCCACGCAGGTCATGATTAAGTTGATATACCCTGCTGGTCTAGAACCAGTTTTCTTAATAATTCCTGGCGACCAAGTTAATGCTAATGTCGCCCCGACTAGTGCGTAACAAGGAACTAGCCAGACACTCTCGCTAAATATTCTAACCATCATGATTGACTAGATTTTCCAAAGAAAATAAATAAGTATGAAGTATAGATTGCGAACTGTAACTAAAATGTTTAGCTCAGAATTTAATATAGATTAAAATCAATATTTTGTAAAATATCATTTATTTATATCTATGATCAAATTTTCACCAACATCTTGACGAAGACTCAACTCAACTTTTGATAGTTTTGTCATGGCGATCCTAGAGATATACTGGGGGCTTATGTCACAAAACTTAACTAATGAAAAGCCCTAACTGGCGAGAAAAGTTCGATTTACCCCCATTATTTTGGTTAATCGCTTTAATTGCCTTAATTAACTCTATCAGCTTTACGATTATTATTCCCCTGCTGTATCCCTATGCCAAACAATTTGGTTTAAGCGATTTTCAAGCTAGCCTTTTAACTACTGCATTTGCTTTATCGCAGTTTTTTGGTACGCCTATTTTGGGCAAACTTTCCGATCGCCTGGGGCGCAAATATATTTTAGTCTTCAGTTTGGCAGGAACAGTAGTCGCCAATTTACTAGCTAGTGTAGCGGGAGTTGCCTGGGTGTTATATGTGGCAAGAATGCTAGATGGTTTGACAGGGGGAAATACTTCAGTAGCTAGTGCGGTAATCAGCGATATTACCACTCTCCAACAGCGTCCCAAAGCTTTTGGTATTTTTGGGGCTACTTTTAGGTTAGGTTTTGTAATTGGCCCTGTGTTGAGCTATTTTGCCCAACAGCTACCGACTTTACCAGGAGTTTCCTCTTTAGGAATGAGCTTTATTGTCAGTGCTGCGATCGCAGCTTTGGCTTCATTATTAACTTTATTTTTCTTACCCGAAACTACCAATACTCAGGGAAATTTCAAACTCAGTTGGGATGATTTTGCCTTTGGTAAAATTGCTAAATCGGCAAGTAGACCAAAATTAGGGAACTTGTTTATCTTGACTTTCTTAAGTGGTAGTACCTTTACTATTTTTACCTTTGCTTTTCAGCCATTTTTCCTCAATGTATTAAACCAAGATTCTCAAGGATTAGCGATGATGTTTGCCCTGGTGGGGATTTTAGGTTTTATCTCTCAAGTGTTTGCCTTAGAACCTCTAAGCCAAAAATTTAATTTGATTAACATCATTGCCGTTAGTTTGGCATTGCGGGGAATAACATTTTTGCTAATGCCCACCTTTCCGACTTATGGTGCGTTCATCATTATTATGGTTATGTTTGGGGTAGTCAATTCCTTTCCCATGCCCCTAATCGATACAGTGCTATCCCTCAATTCCGATACCAAAGAACAGGGAGAAGTACTAGGAATCAACTCATCTTATCTTAGTATGTCCAATGCGATCGGTCCTGTAATATCAGGCTTGTTAGTGAGCTTAAATTACACCACCCCGTTGTGGATTACAGGAGGATTAACCATCTTAGTTGCTGGTTTTGCCTATAACCTCAAATCTCGATTTAGATGTAATAAAGCAATAGTCAATTAACAACTGATGCTACCTACTGATTTATCAGTGGAGGCAAAGAAAGAAAAAAATACTTGATCACTAATGAGAACAAAATCCCATCAAGTATTATCGCGACTCACTCACTCGCCCCTCTCTGTGAAATCTGGATGTGAAAATCTCTTGAAAGTGTAGCTATCAATATAAACCGCAAGCAAAAATAATCGCCAAAAAAAAGACTCAGGTAATTTCCTAAGTCGATTCTAAATTCAAGGGTATTTTTAGGTTTTTGTGTCAATCAATCTAACGATTTATCATAGCTTTTAGGTTGTATCAGAATTAATTGAAAATAATATCTACTTTTTCGTAATCAACAAACTCGCCAACAAGACTATTGTTGGTTTCATCGCTTTCGATGATTTCGTGATAAGGATCGGCAGCAACACCAATATAATATTCACCACTAGGACCTAAATCAAAACCATCCCAATCAGCAGAATTAGGCATGGTTAATTCGGTAGTTACCATACCAGTGCCAGTAGCAGGATCGAGGTTGAATACTGAATCATCGCGTTCGCCCTGTAGGAAGAATACCTGAGGTACATCTTCAATACTTAGAGCATCATTATTATTCAAGTAATCTTCAGTAAAGATGAAGAAGCCTGCACCAGCTAGATCTACACCTTTTGTACCTTCATTGAATATCTCATATGTGACTTCAAAGTCAGAGCCAAAGTAAATAAGTTCGGGTACGACATTAAAACCATTAGTTTTGAGATCAGCAACTGTACCTAAGCCAGTGACGTGGGTTTGGGTATAATCTAAACCTTCACCCACATTACTATTATTGTCTTCGTTGCTTTCGGCAATTAGATCGGCAGGATCGATTACCATTCCTGCATAATATGTACCATCTCCTTCACTCCAGAAAGGATCGTCCATTTCAGGAGCAGTATAGCGGATACTTTTGGGAATATCATTACTAAAATCAGTGTCTTCCATACCGCCCAAACCATCTCTGATGTCGTATCTGCCTAGATAAACATCTTCTTCGGGGTCGATATTAGCATCTTGAGATAGGTATAGTTCAAAGTAAAATGGCTCTACAGACGCCCAACCTTCATTCTTGACGGTAAAGGCGAGATCGAACTCTTGCCCTGGTACAACTTGATCTTGAACTACGTCAAAATAGGTACCCACCAAATCTACTGTGCTATCCATAGGAGCTTCAGTAGATACTTTTTGGTAATCTACTCCTTCTGCTGTCAAACTGTTATTAGTCTCACTAACTTCAGCCACATCGTCGAAGACATCGGCTTCGACACCTAGATAGTAGTCACCATCACCACTATAACCACCCCAATTTTCAGGTAAAGTTATATCGGTAGTTAGAGTACCAGTCTTTTCGCCAGCATCTAAAGTAATGGCGGAATCACCTTTGTCACCTTGTAAAAAGAATACTTCAGGTACAGCAGTAGGATCGAGACTCTCATTACCCGCTAAATAGTCTTCTCCAAACAGATAGAAACCTGCTGCAAATAAATCAGCTTCTGCACCACCAGAGTTAGCAATTTCATATTCAACAGTTACAGTTTCCCCAGCTTTGGCATTTTCTGGGGCTTTGAAACTAGTTACAACTAAATCCGCTGCTTTATCTAATCCAGTAACATTGACCTTAGCAAAATCTACTCCTTCTGCTTGACCACTGTTGTTATCTTCGTTACTTTCAGTAACTTGATCGTTAGAGTCAATATCAAAAGCGACATAGTAGTCACCATTGCCATTTTCCCAAATAGGTTCCCCTAATTCTGGAGCAGTATAGCTAAACCGCTTTTCTCCTGAAGTTTTTCCGCCAGGAATGTTGCCTAGAATATCATAAGTACCTATTTTGACCGCATCTTCTCCCATTACACCTTCAGCTGAAGCCAAATAGACATCAACAGAAAATGGGTTTGCCATTTCTGTACTATCATTTGCAATAGAAAAAGAAAGATCTATTTTTTCACCTGGTGTAATAGAATTATCACCAAGGATACTAATGTAACGACCCTTAAGATCCGAAAGTCCAAACTCCCCGACTTTAAGCTTGTCGTGATCTACACCTAAACCAACATTACTATTATTATCTTCATCAGACTCAAAATATTCATGTTCTGGATCGAGTCGAATACCTACCGTATAAGAAGTACTATCTTCTAGCCAAAATGAACTATCAGCAGCGGGGGTAAAATAACGGAAGCTTTTTAAACCTGAATCTTTTCCAGCTTCTAAGCCATCTACAATTTTGTAATTACCAAGTTTATAATCATCTTCGCTGATTTTTTCATCTTGGGAAATAACAATATCGAAAGAAAAAGGGTCTACGCTTTCATCACCATTATTTAGAACAGAAAAATCTAAATTGATTGGCTGTCCTTGTTCAATTTTTCCTTGAGCAATACTAAAAAGCTGACCTGTTAAGTCTATAGCCATAAGTCTATATATGTAAAATACTCCACGCAACTGTATCTACTCAATAGTATTAAGAGTTCATGAAAATCGAAACTAGTAGATACTCTACTTTTTTTATGATTTTTAGATGAAGATAGGTTGATATTTTGAGTGTTTTTGCAGTTTTTAAAAAGCTATTTGGATTCTTTTTTTAAAGAAATGCAAAAACGACCGCATTTTAAAGTAAGTATGAACGACTAAAGTATCATAAAATGTATTTTTTTTATTGATTATTACTTAGTAGTAATTACTAGCAAAAATATTGTTTTTAGGTATTTTTATAGAGACTGAAAATATTGAAATGTTTCATTATTAATTGTATTTTTTTAATAAACAAACGTTGAAGTTCGGTATTTTCAACTAAATCAAGAAAAATAGTTTTTATTAATGCTTGAAACAAGATTTAGATTAGATTGAATTTATTAAAAGGATTATTGATGATAAATTTAACAAAGAAGTCAGCGTAACAATAACCTGAAATAAGATAATTTGATGCCAGTAATTACAGGAAAAACTAAACTGCTAGGAATAATCGGTGATCCAGTAGAACACTCTCTATCTCCAGTAATGCACAACTCGGCGATCGCCAAACTGAGTTTGGATTATGTTTATGTACCTTTCCCTGTAAAACAAGGAGATCTCAAAAGAGCGATCGCTGGTTTTGATGCTGTTGACTTGCAAGGATTTAGCATCACCATTCCCCACAAACAGGATATTATTCCTCTGTTGGCTGAAATTTCTGATGATGTGACTAAAATTGGTGCAGTTAATACAGTCTGGCGTACTTCTTCAGGCTGGAAAGGGACGAATACAGATATTGCAGGATTTGTGGCGCCCCTCAAAGAGATGACGCGAGATTGGAAACTAGTAACTCCTGTAATACTAGGAAACGGTGGCGCAGCCAGGGCAGTAATTGTGGGATTAGCTAATTTGGGATGTCCAGAAATTCACGTTGTTGGACGAAATAGAGATAAATTAGCTAGATTTTATCAAAGTTGGCAACACGCCCCCGATATCACTGCCAAACTTAAAATTCATAATTGGGATAATCTTAAAAGCTTACTTCCTGCTACAGATTTATTGGTAAACACAACTCCTGTCGGCATGTCTCCTAAAATTGATGCTTCTCCTGTAGATGCCGATCTGATCGCAAAACTGAAACAAAATGCGATCGCCTACGACTTGATATATACTCCTAACCCTACCCAGTTTCTCAAACTAGCTTCTGCTCAAGGTGCAAAAGCGATCGACGGTCTAGAAATGCTGGTACAGCAGGGAGTAGCAGCTTTGGAAATCTGGTTACAGCAGCCCGTACCTGTAGATGTAATGCGCAACTCTCTCAAAGAATATTTGGGACTTTAAATAAGTAATAAGTTAGGGGCAAACGGCCGTTTGCCCATACATGAGCAATGTTTATCGATCGCCTGATAGATGCCATCAAACAAAAAAATACTCCCTGTATTGTAGGATTAGATCCAGCCCTAGACAGGATGCCTGATAGTTGGTTAAACCAGCAGGGGATTAGTAATGAGAGTAGTTTAGCCGATCGCGCCGAAGTAATTTATCAATATAACCTGATGGTATTAGATGCGATCGCCGATCTTGTTCCTGCAGTTAAGCCCCAGTCTGCCTATTACGAACTATTTGGTTCTGCTGGAATCATTGCTTTAGAAAAAACTATCATGGCTGCGCGCGATCACGATTTATTAGTGGTGCTAGATGTCAAGCGGGGGGATATTGCTTCTACTGCTACGGCTTATGCCCAGAGTTATTTATCGAGTAAAGTAGCAAGTCCTTTAGAAGCAGATGCGATGACGATAGTTCCCTATTTGGGAAAGGATTGTCTCGAACCTTTTTTTGATGAAGCGATCGAGTGGGGAAAAGGAGTATTTGTATGTGTTAAAACCTCTAACCCTGGGGCATCGATCGTTCAGGAACAAAAAATAGGCGAGCGTTATCTGTATGAAATTATTGCCGATTTAATTAAACCCGCTTCAGATAAAAGTATTGGCGAGTCTGGTTATAGTGGCATTGGTGCAGTAGTAGGTGCTACCTATCCCGAAGCAGCAGATCGACTGCGTAAACAGTTACCTAATAGCTTGTTTCTTGTTCCTGGGGTAGGGGCGCAGGGTGGCGGAAATGAAGGAATTAAAGCTTGTTTTAATGACGATGGTTTGGGGGCGGTAGTTAGTAGTTCTAGAGCGATTATGTATCCCCATCAATATGGTAGTGCAGACTCTAACAAAAATACGATTAGACAAGCTGCGATCGATTTAATTGCTCAGGTAAATGAAATCTTAAAAAAATAAAGAAAGAAGTATTATTACTGTTGTCAAATTTAGCTAATACTAGTTTTAATTAAAATATCAAGATCTTTTAAAAAAACTGTTATTTAACTTTATATTTTGTTCTTATTTTAGTTGTAATCTTGGTCTCTTTATGTGCATACTTCACTAATAACATAATCTTCGAGAAGACCAGCTTATGGTTGCTAAAGATAACAAATCCAACTTTTCTACAGAGCTAATTGAACTTAGCCAGGAATACAATGACTTTACAGGTAAAGATATTTTCCAAAGCCAAAATGAAACTCTAATTCTAGATGAAACTGGCGAACAGGTATTAGTTAGAATTACAACTGGTAGACAAAGAGAATTACTTCAAGGTTCTAAAATTTTGGATTTTGAAACTGAAGATTACGTCCCAGAACTTAAGTTCATCGAAGAATTTATTCCCATTAAAAATATTAATACTTCCCTAGAAAAAATACTCGACGATCGCTTGTTACTTGGAGTTGTACCTGTATACGAACCAATTGCAGCTATAGGGGCTGTAACTAGTCAAGCAGACTCGATTCATGAGGTAGATCGAACTAGAGAATCTTTACCAATTGGCTATGATGGCACAGGAACAAAAATTGGAGTTCTCAGCGATAGTTACGACAGTAAAAATGGTGCTGCTGCCGATATTGCTTCGGGCGATTTACCCAATGATGTAACTATTATTAGTCGTGAGGGAGTGCACCAAGATTTACCTGACAATAGCGGTTCAGATGAAGGTAGAGCTATGTTACAGCTTGTCCACGATCTTGCTCCTGAAGCCGATCTCTCTTTTGCTACAGCTTTTGTAGGAGAAGATGGTTTTGCAGCTAACATTCAGGCACTAGCTGATGATGGTGCAGATGTGATTGTCGATGATGTTATTTACTTTGCCGAACCATTTTTTCAAGATGGTATAGTTGCGCTAGCTGTCGATGACGTAGTAAATAATCAGGGTGTAGCTTATTTTTCTTCGGCAGGTAATAATGCTGCCAAATCTTATGAATCAGATAATTTTGCAGGGGTGGCAGATGCTAATCTTGACAGAATACTCAAAGGCGATGCAACTTTAGATAATGCCTTGGATATGGTCAATCCCAATGGCAGTGAGGCACAAGGCGACTTTGTTGTTTCTCCAGCAACCTATAGCTATCACGATTTTAATCCTGACCCCAATACTGTTGACAACCGCCAAAAGATTACTCTTAGCAATGGTCAAAGAATTAGATTTGTTTTGCAGTGGGATGATCCCTTTTATACAACTAGCGGTGTTGATACTGACTTAGATATCTTTTTAATTGACTCTAATAATAAAGTTGTTGCTTACTCATTTAATGACAACATCGCTAATCGTACTCCCTATGAATATTTAGACTTTACCAATAGTAGCGGTAGGGGGCAAGATTACGATTTGGTAATTGGTAACTACAAGGGCGCGGATGGCACCTATGCAGCCCCCGAACCAGATAGAATCAAGTATATTAACTTTGGGTCTGATGTAACTCCTGAATATTTTACCAACAGTTCCACAATTTACGGTCATGCTGCTGCTACTAATGCCGAAGCTGTAGCAGCAGTTCGTTACGATCGACAAGATCTTCCTGAATCTTTTACATCTTTAGGATCGACCACTTTCTTTTATGAGTATCTGACTGACGCAAACGGTAATCCGATAGCTGTAGATCGCAAAAATATCCCAGAAATTCGTAATAAACCCGATATTGCTGCAATTGACGGTACGGATACCACTTTTTTTGGATCTGATTACGATGCGAATGGCTTTCCTAACTTTTTTGGTACTTCGGCAGCTGCGCCCCATGCAGCTGCGATCGCAGCATTACTCAAACAAGCAGAACCTAATTTAACACCAACTGAGATTTATCAGCGTTTGGAGTCTACGGCGATCGATCTTGAGGATCCAGGCTTTGATAATCTTACAGGTAATGGCTTAATCAACGCTTATGATGCTATTTTTGGCGATGCTACCCCCGAATCTTTAATTTTTAAGGACGATTTTGAAGATGGGGATTTGCCACAGGCTTATGAAACTAACAGTAACGGTGGAGGTAGAATTCAAGTTACCACAGCTAATAATCCAGATGGCGATCATCATTTAACTTTAGACAATTCTTATCGTCGGGTTAATTCTCTCAATGAAGTTATTCTCAATTTAGATATAGCAAACTATTCTGACATTCAACTTAGCTTCGATCAAAAAGAGTTTGATGATAACGATCATGTTATGTCTAGTAGTTTTACTGGTTCACAAAATAGTGACGGTGTAGCTTTTAGTGTAGATGGCAATACTTGGTATCGTCTTATTTCTTTAACTGGCAACAACTCTATCAATACCTATCAAACTCATACTTTCAGTTTAGATCAGGTGGCTGAGGCTAATAATTTAGTTTTGGAGGAAAACCTACGACTCAAATTCCAACAGTATGGTTTGAATGTGATCGCTTTAGACAATACCAGCGCTTCTGATGGTATCGCGATCGACAATATATCTATTACAGGAACTCAAAATGGCAGCAATGGTAGCGATGTTCTCTTTGGCAGTCTTGAAGACGATGTTATAGATGGCAAAAGTGGTAACGATCGCCTTAGAGGAGAAGAGGGACAAGATACTTTGGTTGGTGGCGATGATAACGATGAAATTATCGGTGGTAGTGATAACGATCTGTTGAACGGAGACAATGGCGGCGATCGCCTTTATGGTGATGATGGTGACGATGTTATTAATGGTGGAGAAATTAATGACTTGCTTAAAGGTGGTGATGGTAATGATAATCTCAGTGGCGGCGAGGGCAGAGATCGCTTGTATGGAGAAAATGACAACGATACACTCTCTGGCGGTGCTGGGCAAGATATTTTGTACGGAGGGATAGGAGATGATTTCTTAGATGGAGGCACATCAGAGGATTTTTTAACGGGTAATGATGGTAGGGATATTTTTTTGCTTAGTGAAGGTGGGAAAAATGACAAGATTTACGATTATCTTGATGGTGTAGACAGACTCGCATTACCAAACAGTTTAGATTTTAACGATTTAATAATTACTCAAGCTGATTCCCATACAGAAATTACGATCCAAGCTTCTGGCGAATTAATCGCAACTCTCTACAACGTAAATGCCAATGCGATCGACGCTAGCGATATTACTTTAGTTTAAATTATCTATTGAGTTATGTTTAATAAAACCCTCACCTCTTTATTGTTTTTTTTAAGCTTTATATCTATTTCTGTAGTTAAATCTCACCCCATTAATGCAGCACAACTTACCCTAACTAATGGCGATGATTTTGCTATCTATAATGACAATTCTGGAGCAGGTTATTATGGCTTCAACGATTGGCAATCTAATCAACAAAAACTACTCACAGAAACAGGATTATTTTATCAAATTGGAAATACTGGAACAGCGCAAACTTTGGACACCCTAACTAGTAGTTCTATCGTCAATGGCAATTCAGCTACAGTTAATTACAGCAGTACTGATTTTACTATTAAGTTAGATTTATCTTTAAATAATAGTGGCTCGACTCTCAAGCAAACAGCTACAGTTAATAATATTAGTGATTCAAGTTTAGATTTTTCTCTTTTCTCTTATTTTGATTTAGTTACTAATAATGGTGATACTGGAGATACGGTAGTAATTAATAGTAGCGATTATACGGCAAATCAATCAGGAGAACGAAATATTATTAATACTGAAGTTAGCGAAACTATTATAGGAAACAACACTACCTTAACTACAAAAAGAGCCGAAGTAGACGTGATTAATTTTGTTGATGATACTTTACTACAAAAAATACTATTACTCTCTGATGAAAGCTTAGAACTAGACAATGATCTCAATGCAATTACTGATGCTGATAATCCCGTTACTTTTGCCTACCAATGGGATTATCAACTAGATAATGGTGAATCATTTTTAGTTGATATCACTAACAATAATGTAGTTACCGTTCCCTTTGAATCTTCACCTAGATTAGGTATTTTTCTATTAGGACTTTTTGGTGCTGGTCGTTATCTTAAAAGAAAATTTATTCAATAGCTTTTAGCTCTTAGCTCTTAGCTTTTAGCCAGGGCTATTTCATTCTCAAACATGTCATTTTATGTATTAGCTAAAATAGGTAACTTTAACTTTCAGACAAATTAACTACCACTATCTCAAAGTTAGTAAAATCATTGCTGAAATTTAGAATAAAATGACCCTGGTACGACCTTTCCTTCGTGGTTCATTTAAAAACAATTTTCATGAGTGATATAAGTCATTACTTAAACAGTCCGAAAATTAATTTTGGCGTTGGTGAATCAAGGTATGATTTTATAACTGTAGTTGTTGAACAGATAAACTAAAAAGCTAAAAGCTAAAAGCTAAAAGCTACGAATAAAAACATTCTGTACGTCATATATCAAATCACCAACGCCTTGATTTTTACCACTATAAATTGCGCTCACCCCTCACTCACAATGCTATATAACGCTAAGATAATTAAGAACTCTTAAGCACTGTCTGTATGTCTGCCTCTCGCAACGGTACAAAAGCCAACGGTAAAGCCAGCAAAAAAAATAAGCATTCTTCCGCAGAAGAAAACGTAATTCGCATTAAAGGGGCGAGACAACATAACTTAAAAAACATTGACCTGGAGTTACCCCGTAATCAATTAATTGTTTTTACAGGCGTTTCTGGTTCGGGTAAATCTTCTTTAGCATTTGATACTATCTTTGCTGAGGGACAAAGACGTTATGTAGAGTCTCTTAGTGCTTATGCCCGTCAATTTTTGGGGCAGTTAGATAAACCAGACGTAGATGCAATTGAGGGTTTGAGTCCAGCAATTTCCATCGATCAAAAGTCTACTTCCCATAACCCCCGTTCTACTGTGGGTACGGTAACAGAGATTTATGATTATTTAAGACTATTATTTGGTAGGGCGGGCGAACCCCACTGCCCCAAATGCGATCGCACGATTGTACCTCAGACTATCGATGAGATGTGCGATCGCATTATGGAATTGCCCGATAAAACTAAGTTTATGATTCTTGCTCCCGTAATGCGGGGTAAAAAGGGAACGCACAAGCAATTATTGTCCAGTTTGGTTTCTCAAGGCTTTGTTCGGGTAAAAATTAACGGTGAGATTAGACAGTTAGACGATAATATTGAACTGGATAAAAACTACAAACACGATATTGAAGTTGTAGTAGATCGTTTAATTAAAAAACCAGGCATTGTCGAACGTTTGGCAGACTCGTTAGGTACTTGTTTACGTTTAGCCGATGGCATTGCCGAAATTGAGATTCTGACTACTGCTGATATCAAACCAGAAAAACAGCCAGACAAGATCACCTTCTCAGAAAACTTTGCCTGTCCCGAACATGGTGCAGTTATCGAAGAACTATCACCCCGCTTATTTTCCTTCAACTCTCCCTATGGTGCTTGTTCCAACTGTCACGGTTTGGGTAGTCACCGCACCTTCTCTCCTGAGTTAGTCGTACCAGATACCACTCAACCAGTATATAGCGCGATCGCGCCTTGGTCAGATAAAGATAATTCTTACTACCTTTCTTTACTACATGGTGTAGGGCAAGCCTTCGGCTTTGAAATTCAAACCAAATGGTCGGATTTAACCGAAGAACAACAAAATGTCATTCTTTTTGGTGCAAAAGAAGCAGTGTATTTTGAATCTGATAGTCGGGGAGGACAACCTAAAGGTTATCATCGCCACTATTCAGGGGTATTAAAAATGCTCCAACGCAACTATCAAGAAACTAACTCTGACTCCATTAAAAATAAGTTAGAACAGTATTTAATCGACCAACCTTGTAAGAAGTGTAATGGTCAACGTCTCAAGCCAGCATCTCTATCAGTAACTCTAGGGCAATTTCACATCAACGATTTAACTAGCGTACCCGTTCATGAGTGCTTGGATCGAGTTAATAACTTTAAATTAACCAACCGCCAAGCATTAATTGGCGAATTAGCCCTCAAAGAAATTAAAGCCCGTTTAAAATTTCTCTTAGATGTGGGTTTAGATTATTTAACCCTAGATCGCGCTGCTATGACTCTTTCTGGAGGAGAAGCCCAGCGCATTCGCTTGGCTACCCAAATTGGTGCAGGGTTAACAGGAGTATTGTATGTATTAGACGAACCCAGTATTGGTTTGCATCAACGGGATAACGACAAACTATTAGGGACACTAAAAAAACTACGAGACTTAGGCAATACTTTAATCGTAGTAGAACACGACGAAGATACCATCAGGGCTGCTGATAGTTTAGTGGATATTGGTCCCAAAGCGGGAGTACACGGCGGGGATATAGTAGTTCAAGGAGATCTACAAGATCTACTGAAATCAAAAACTTCTTTAACAGGGGCTTACCTATCAGGCAAACGAACTATTGCCACTCCCAATGAGAGAAGAGAAGGTAAAGCTTATGGTTTGACTCTCAAAGACTGTCATCAGAATAATCTCAAACATATTGATGTCAATGTTCCTTTAGGTAAGTTTGTTTGTGTTACAGGAGTATCGGGTTCGGGTAAATCTACTTTAGTTAATGAGCTACTGCATCCTGCACTAAGACATCATTTAAGCCGAAAAGTACCCTTTCCCAAACAGCTAGGAGAAGTAAAAGGACTAGAAGCAATTGATAAAGTAATTACCATCGATCAGTCTCCTATTGGTCGTACCCCTCGTTCTAATACTGCTACCTATACAGGGGTTTTCGATGCTATTCGGGCTATCTTTGCAGAAACCATTGAAGCAAAAGCTAGAGGCTATAAAGCAGGTAGATTCTCTTTTAACGTCAAAGGTGGGCGTTGCGAAGCCTGTAGCGGACAAGGAGTAAATGTAATTGAGATGAATTTTTTACCCGATGTGTATGTCCAGTGTGATATTTGCAAAGGTGCCAGATATAACCGCGAAACTCTTCAAGCAAAATACAAGAACTATTCTATTGCTGATGTTTTAGACATGACGGTAGAAGAAGCTTTAGAAACTTTTCAAAATATACCTCGCGCTGCCAAAAAGCTGCAGACATTAGTAGATGTTGGTTTGGGATATGTAAAATTAGGGCAACCAGCCCCCACTCTATCAGGTGGTGAAGCTCAAAGAGTAAAACTAGCCTCTGAATTATCCCGTCGCGCTACAGGTAAAACCTTGTACCTGATTGATGAACCAACTACAGGTCTATCATTCTATGACGTTCATCATCTTCTAAATGTACTACAACGTTTAGTCGATAAAGGAAACTCTTTAATCGTTATTGAGCATAATTTAGATGTTATTAGATGTTCTGACTGGATTATCGATCTTGGTCCTGAAGGTGGAGACAAAGGAGGAGAAATTATTACTACGGGTACGCCAGAAGCAGTAGCCAGAAATCAGAGGTCGTATACAGCTAAGTATTTAAGGCAAGTCTTGCAACGCTACCCTGTTATGGCTGAGTTTAATTAAAAACATCGTTATGATGTTATGACTGACAAGAAGACTAGGAGACTGAGAATAATTCCAAGTTCACGTTGCGAATATAGATTTACTCGCTGATCATAAACTTGGTCTACACCTTTAAATTTAGAAATGCGATCGCCGTAGCTATAGATTAAATTTCAGCTATTTCAACAGTAGATGTAACTGAGAAGGGGAAAGGTATAACAGAATTAGGTTCAACATCTAACTCCACAGTAATTGATTCTGCTACCTCACCAATACCCAAACCAGAATCACTCACTAGAAACTCACCTAAATCTTCAGCAACGACTTCAAAAAAGTCGCCGTCACCAGGATTGTTCGCCAGATAGTTCTCAATCGAATCGGCGATCGCTCCAACTTCGAAAAACTCGCTATCTTCAATTCCCGAAACATAGTCTAGATCGAAAGTAACATCAACTACTACTCCCCGTGCGGGAACTGATAAATCATCTAATTCAAAGGAAATAGAGGTTGAAGTGGAAGTGTCTAAATCAGTAGAAGTATCGAGGATCGTAAAGCTTGCTGCATTAACTTCTGAATCGATACTGTATTCTTTAGACTCGGCTAAACCAAAAGTAACACTTTCCTCTCCTTCGGTAGCATTGTCAGCAATAATATCACTGAGTAAAGTCGCACTGGTTGCTCCTTCAGCTAAAGTAACTTTCGCACCATCAATTAAGCCTGATTCTTCATTAATTAACAATTCAAAGTCGGTAACGTTTTCACTTCCTTCAACAAAGTAGTTAATGTCTCCAGGTAAAGGATCGGTGTCTTCAACTAAATCTAAATTAACGACTAAACCACCTTCACCTACTGGTTCGGTGAGATTGAAGTTAAATTCCAGTTGTTCTCCTTCGTTTACGTTTGTTGGTTCTGCATTTAAGCTAACGATGGGTAAATCGGTGATAATTATATTTGCCGAACTCTGGTTAGAATCAATGGTGTAGCCCTCTGCTTCTAAAATAGTAAATGCCGAAATTTCTTCTCTTTCTGGTACACTGTCAGGGATACCTATAAACATTACTTTTGCTTCAGTTGCTCCTGGTTCTACAATGATAAAACTAGGATTATTACCGAAGGTAATAATTTCGATGTCACTAATATTCTCTAAGGCAATTTCTGAATCTCCTTGCATCCCATCTTCATCAAAAGCTTCAAATTCAATTTTAAGTCCTTCTTCTGGAGCGGGTTCGCTCAGAGTTATAATAAAGGAACCCATCCCACCATTTTCAGCAAAAATAGTTGGCTTTGCTGTGACGTTAACAACTGGTGGAGAGGATGAATCGCTTTCAACAATTGTAGTTACCACTTCCCTACTTAAAGGATCGGCTCGGTAATTTTCCCCATCGTTTAAGATAGTGGTAAAAATCTCGTCCCCTTCTTCAAGATCATCTGCAATAGCTTGGGAAACTAATACTGCTTCAGTTTCTCCTTCAGCAATAGTGATATTGAAGCTTTCGGATACACCATCTTCAGCTATGAATTCAAACTCGGCAATACCGCTACTGCCATCAACGTTATACTCTACGTCTCCTGGTGCGGGGTCATTATTGAAGCCGACAGATAGGTCGTTGTTAACGACAAACTCAAAATCTGAAATGTTCTCGCTACCCTCGATATTGTACTCCACGTCCCCAGGTGCAGGATCGTCGTTAACGGTAATAGGAAGAAATAAAGATAAGCCTCCTTCTGGTGCGGGTTGGTCTAGGCTGAAGTTCCAAGCAAAGGTTTCTCCTTCGGTAGCAATCAGAGTTTCGGGAGTTAAGCTAACTGTGGTGGTAGTCATGGCTTCATCAATTGTGGTGATAAGAGTAGTGGAATTAAGATCGGTGACGTAATTTTCGTCACATTTTTTTGCATTACAAAATTAGCCCTATTGATGGGTATTCCTCCAGAAAAGGGCGATAGCTTTGATTCTATAGAAGAATATGGGGCTTTGTTAGCCGATATTGGTCTGCGTGCCGAACACTGGCTAAAAGCGCGACAGGTATGGATGTGGATGCTGCCAACAATTCCCTATTTAGAGGAATACGATCGCGAAAATTTAAGTAAAGGTAGTGATTCGGCTTTAGATAAGTTTTTCAATACCTACGTCATAATTCCGATGGTTAATGCCATCCAACGTTACGAAACCGCATTGCCACCCCAGATGCTTCAGCAAATGGCAGATTCTTGGACGGTGTTTAGCGATCGCAAGGAGTACTTACTCAGATTGCAGCAGCCTTTTCCCGTTTGCCAGGACATCCAAAAACCTACGTGCAAAATCTGATGCAGCAAAATTCCCAACAGGTATGGCAAATGTTAAGCCATCCCCAATGTCATTACTATGTCTTATGAACTCCCATCGTATTAGACAATGATTCTAAATATAGGGAATTAATAGACATTTAAAGAGCAATTCCGCGCTGTAAATTTTGCTTTATTTAAATACTGATCAACGCCATATTTTCAACTAAACTTGATTTAATCTGGCAAAATCAAATAACTCTGGATCTGCCAAATGAGAAGGAGTAACGTTTTGCAGACTGCGAAATAAATTGTTTATTTTACCTGGGGTTTCCCTTTCCCAAGCCTGTAACATTTGCTTTATTTGTACTCGCTGCAAATTATCTTGACTACCACAGAGATTACAGGGAATTATGGGAAACTCTCGCACTTTGGCATATTTTTCAATTTCGGTTTCAGCACAGTAGGCGAGAGGGCGAATCACTATATTTTGCCCATCATTACTCAGTAACTTAGGTGGCATCGCTTTGAGCTTCCCCCCATAAAACATATTCAAAAACAAAGTCTCGACAATATCGTCGCGATGATGTCCCAAGGCAATTTTGTTAATTCCTTCTTCTGTTGCTACGCGATACAAAACACCTCGACGCAAACGAGAACACAAACCACACATCGTTTTGCCTTCAGGCACAATGCTAGTCACTGTACTGTAGGTATCTTGTTCGACAATGCGATAGGGAACGTTTAGTGATGCTAGATACTCTGGTAAAACTTCAGTAGGAAAACCTGGTTGTTTTTGATCTAAATTGACTGCCAGTAGCTCAAATTCAACTGGTGCTTTGCGCTGCAAACTAAGCAACATATCGAGCATGGTATAGGAGTCTTTGCCACCCGACAAACATACCATTATGCGATCGCCCTCTTCAATCATATTATAATCGGCGATCGCTTTACCAACCTGTCCCCTTAATCGTGCCTGGAGTCTTTTAAAGTTTTTTGAGGTACGAGTTTTGACTATTTCCATTAGTTTTAAGCTGTGTTTTTATTTCAAAAATAATACAATAAAATATAAGTTCATTTCGACAACAAGCAACGATCTATGAATAGAGAACAAATAGAAGCAAGAGCAATATTATTAACTAAAGTTGGCAGTCATAGCTACGGTATCAATACTACTGGCTCGGATGTAGATTATAAAGGAATTTTCGTTGCTACCAAAGAATATTATCTCGGTTTGAAAAATATTGAACAAAAAGATCGCGGGTGGGAGGCAGATTCCGCTTGCTTCCCTATTTTGAATGGAGTTGAAGATTTAGTTTTTTATGAAATTAGGAAGTATCTCAAGCTGGCAAAAGATGCCAATCCTAATATTTTAGAATTATTGTTTGAAAGTAATCAATTTTATCAATATATTCATCCTGTAGGGCAAAAGCTAATTGACAACCGCGATTTATTTCTCAGTAAAAAAATTAAATATACTTATTCTGGGTATGCTTATGCTCAGATTCGTAAGATTAAAAGTCATCGTAAGTGGTTGTTAAACCCTCCCCAGAAAAAACCCACTGCTGAAGATTATGGTTTAACCGATAAAACAGCTTTAGATAAATCTGAAGAAAAAGCCTTTATCACTTTTTTATGGATGCTGATTAAAGATCGCATTGAATATATGGAGGAACAAAGGGAATTATACGATTTAATTAGCGATCGCATTGATTTTAAAGGAGTAATCAATAATAATCAACTACCCCAAGAATTTTATCCCTACATTCAAAATCTAACCAAAGGAAGCGATCGCTATATGGATATTTTGCGTCGTACTCAAGAATATCGTAAAGATTTACATTATTGGAAAAGCTACCAATCTTGGTTAAAAAACCGCAACCAAAGTCGGGCAGAATTAGAAGCTAAGTGTGGCTATGATTCAAAACACGCTGCCCACTGTATTCGTTTGGTGCGGATGGGAAATGAGATTTTAACTACAGGAAAAGTCAACGTTGATCGCCGTGGTATTGATGCTGAAGAATTATTAGATATTCGCCTGGGTAATGTGGGTTACGAAGTAGTCCTAGCCGAAGCAGAACAACTGTTTGACGAATTAGATCGTAGCTATGAAGTATCTCTTTTGCCTCATCAACCTGACTTTGAAAAAATAAATCAGCTAGCAATTGAATTAGTAGAAGATTTTGGATGGTAATTAATTAATGGTGTTTTATTAAGGATATACCTTCGGATATCGACGTAAGGCGCGCCCTCAGCAATAACCTTATGCTTGTGCGGTATCACGGCGTCAAACAAGGATACAGGAGCGTGCGAGACGCGAAGCTTATTCGCAGGTGTACCCGTGATAGGAATCCTTGTTTGGCAAGTGCAAGCCGAGAGCGCATATGGAACATGCGAGCGAATAATAGCTACTAAGCTGATGGTCAATTAAATTATGTCAAAAATAGCAATGGTTATCGCCTTACCGCAGGATATAGCAACGACCTACTAACAGAACTTTCTGCCAGTAACGGAGATAGTTTAACCTTTGACTACAATTCTGATGGACGCATCGAAAGTGTTACCGATGGGGACGGAGAGACTAGTTCCTATAACTACGATACGACTGGTCAGTATTTACTCAGCGTATCTGACGTTAACGGCTTGACTAGCTTCAGCTACGACAATCCTTTCGATCCTACAAAAGTAAGCAGCGTCATTTATGATGATGGTTCAAAAGTTAGCTATGACTACGATCAATTTGGTCGCTTACAACAAGTCATTTACGGAGAAGGGAGAGAAGCCTTAGCTTATACCTATAGCTACGATGACAATGGTGGAGTTACCGTAATCAATCCTAATGGCGCAACTAACCAAGAAATACGCAACGAACAAGGACAAGTCAGCCAAACTATCGATCCAAATGGACGCACCGCTAACTACAATTACGATGAGGCAGGTAATCTAGTTGGTATTGATAGTGAATTGGGATATAGTGCTAGCTTTACCTACGATGACGATGGCAATATTACCAGTCAAACCAATGCCCTCGCTCAAACAACGAGCTTTACCTATCTGCCCAATTCCGATAAGTTAAGTAGTTTTAAAGATGCACGGGGTAATGATGTTCTCTACAGTTACGATAGTCGTGGGAATTTGAGTCAAATTACCTATGAAGACGGCACGACCGATAAGTATGTCTATAATGCCGATGGTTTGTTAACTAAATCCATCAATCGTCGCGGTCAGGAGATTGCTTACGAATACAATAATAATTATCAAGTTACTAAAGAGACTCACAGCGATGGAAGGATTATTGACTATGGATACAGCGCAACTGATAGCTTGGCTACTCATATTAGCAATAGTAGTAGTGGTGACGTTACCCGATTCAATTTCGATCAAACCGAGAATAAATTCACTATTGAGTATAATAGGGCTTCTCTACGGACTTTTTTACATGACTATATATTTGATGAATTAGGCAGAAAAAGCCAAATTGCCATTCAAGATGGTACGAACACCTACACCACTAACTATAGCTACGATAGTTTTGGCAGATTAGACCAGTTAACCGATGGCAATGGCAATCTAATTGTCGATTATAACTATCATCCCGTTAGCGGACAACTCATTAAAGAAACCAACGGTAACGGTACATACACCAGCTACAGTTATGACTTAGCAGGACAATTAATTAGCTTGGTTAACGCTCAGAGTGATGGTACGGTCAATTCTCGCTTCGACTATACCTACGACAATCTGGGCAGACGTACCGAAGTAGATACCCTTGATGGTACTTGGAGTTACACCTACGACCTATCGGGACAATTAACAGGGGCGGTATTTGCTTCGACCAATCCCGACATCGAGAGTCAAGACTTAACCTACGTCTACGATGCTGCGGGCAATCGCACCCAAACTATAGTCAATGGAGTAACAGAAAACTACAGCACCAATAACCTCAATCAATATCAATCGGCGGGAACTACTAACTATAGCTACGACTTAGATGGTAACTTAACCTCCAAAACCGAAGGCAGTAAAACCTGGACGTATAGTTACAATGACGATAACCATTTGGTTGAAGTTGTTGATGGTGATAATAACTTAACCCAGTACGAATACGATGCTTTTGGCAATCGTACCGCTACAGTTTATAACGGTCAGCGTACTGAATATCTGATCGATCCCTTTGGCTATGGAGATGTCATCGCCGAATACGATGGCGATGGTAATTTAATTGCTAAATACGAACATGGCATAGGCTTGGTCAGTCGTACTGACGCAGCAAATAGTCATGCTTTCTATGATTTTGATGGTACGGGTTCGACAGCAGGGTTAACAGGACAGGCTGGTACTGAACTCAATTCTCGCAATCGATTTAGAAAACAGTTTTCAATTCATATTTTAAAAAAATTCGTTTCATGTAACACCTGCGCGATCGCCATCGTCAGTTTTCCTGTCTCTTCCAAAGGCAACTACTTCAATATTTTTACCTTCTCGGCAAAACTAGAATTTTGAAAATCTCGTTGACTACCAATTTTTGTCTTTTCTCTGCTGCTAGCTGCTCAATAGCCTCGATAAACTCCGATATACTGGCATTTGATAAAGTGGCGATCGCTTTGGTTTACTGAGTGTCTTTCAATTCTCGTACTGTTCCCCCGTGAATTTTAACCATAGACTCTGCCATTTGCTTTGAGGCAATTGGTATTTGTTTGTATGGCTTATAGGCATAATACTTGGGACGCGAATCTAATCTGACATGAAGCCAATGAACACCTAGCCCCGATGTACTGACCCAGATAGGCTCTGGGTTGAGTCTTTGCTGTAGCGATCGCCCGACAGTTTGCCACAATAAATGCTGTTGAGATTCAGGAGCAAATCTAACAAATGAAGCCAAATGAGTACGTGCAACTACATTAGCAATAGGACAAGGGACTATTAGCAAAGCATCATTTCCCAGATTGGGAAAGGTTACAACCTCTTCAGTTGCCGATTCAAAATGCTGATTAAAATCAGTTGGGTCAGGTTCTATATCGGCTAATTTAGAACTATCTACAAGGACAAACTCAAATTCTCGATCTACAGTAGACTGGCTAAGGGGTGGTGTTTCCCAGAAATAGGCTGACATAGGCGCATCGGCTAATAAAGAGATGAAAAACTCTCTAAAACTGCTGTTATGTTGCCATAGTTCAACAGCTTCTAAGTAAGTCACCTGTTTATCTTCACTGAAGATAGAGATTTTGCGAATACGGCGATCGTCAATTAGTTCGTGCTTGGATTTCCACATATTGCTAGAACAATTTCAATTGCCCAGAACTAACTGGACTGTACCTCTCTCTATGTAAGTTTAAATGACAAGCAGCACATACAGCCTGAAGATTAGAAACTTGATTTTGTGATGGGTCATGATTGCGATGGTGTACCTATAGTATATTAGCTGTCCATTCCCGACAAGTTAAATTATCTGGTCGCTCTCCAGGCTGGTAACACTTCTTTCCGCAGCATTGACAACACCAGTTAGCAGCTTCTTTTACTTCTAATGTTAATGATTTCCAATTATCGAGATACAAACTAGGGTTTAGAGGCATTTTAATTAGTAGCGATCGCGGTTGCGGAGCAAGTCCGAAGGACTCAGCTAGTCCAAGACATCGCCATGATTGCAGTTATCTTGTTGTAGAGTGGCAATCGTACTTTTCAATTAGTTGACTTAACTAAATAGTTTGGGAAGTCTAGAGATATATAAACTCATATATTTTTTGAACATGAGATTAATACTCAGATTAATTGGTTTAGGGTTATTACTAGTTGGAATCTACTTTTTAGGACAAAATATTTACTTTTCAACTGAACCTATCCCACTAATATCCAAAATATGATAATTTACCCTTAGTGAGATAGGGAGTTAAATGGCAGGACGTTTTGAGGGACTAAGTGATTTGGATACTCATTCACCAACGCCCCTATTTGGAATGACTATAAATACAATCGTAGAAACTTAAGAAAAGACAAAAACTATTTTCGCGATCGCAATTTAGAGGGAGGGCTACTTAAATTTACTCCAGGAAAAATGTATGTCTATTTCTACCGCAATGTTCTTAAATTCGATCTAGAATTACTATTTCCCAAGATTCAAATTAGTATGTCTTGGAGCGATCGGCTAAAGTTAATAATTCCTGCTGTTGGTGCAGCAATACCTATGATTATCAAAGCTTTACCAAAACTAACTTTAGTAATGAAGGCAACTTTTTTCTTAGTTTTTTAATTTTAGGAATTGAAGTTAGTGAAGAACAGATACGTCATTAATAAATAAATTTAAAATTCAGCCAAAAAAAAGCCCTCCATCTCTGGAGAGCATTGTTAGATTCAATTGAATTAATGCCTGTTTCTCGACTCAATCCGAACAGGTACAGGAATTAATTCTGCTTGTTCGGCAGTTGAAGACTCAGTATCTTTGATAATTGCAACTGCTATTAAGCCAATCAATAGTGAACAAATTAAAAACATGGTAATTTATTTTCCTTGAGATGAGATAAAAGATTTATAAGGCGTATTCTTAAAAACAAAAGGCGTTCTCCTCAATAAACGAGAACGCCTTAAGCTAAATTCTATTGAGAGTTATCTGACTCTATTG
>ENA-ORXU01000131-ORXU01000131.1-marine-metagenome-genome-assembly--contig:-NODE-131-length-98357-cov-4.087271_pt1 | contig 98357 bp, 90 predicted proteins | sample MGYA00237869_ERZ511484 | MGnify/ENA metagenome assembly ERZ511484 | reverse complement strand
TGCGGTCGAGAAGACTCGAACTTCCACGGGATTTAACTCCCACAGCGACCTCAACGCTGCGCGTCTACCAATTCCGCCACGACCGCACATCGATAAGGTATCAGACCACCGGTCTGCCTTGGTAGGTGCGCGCCACTAGCAAAAGGGTTTCGCCGCTGCAAGCAGTGTGTGCCTGCCCGGCAGCCGAACCGCAGAACTGATCGCGATTACTCTGGCTTCCAGCCGATCTGGACCTCTCGGGCAGAGCGAGGAATATCGGTGACAGCTTCGCTGACCGGCACGTTTTCGCCCGGAGCGATCGTGCGCTGCGGCGGCGGAACTTCCCAGCTGTAAACGATGCGATCACGCGAATCGCGCAGCACGATCAATATTGTCGGGATAGTCCGCGTAGTGGTGCCGATATTGGTGATCGACCCGCTTGCGCCGAAAAACTCTGTGCCGTTTGGCAGCGTGCGGCGTTCCTGCTGCTCACGCGGAAAATCCAGCTGGAGATCAGGCTCTCCCACGGCAAAGGTCGGGCTTTCCACGGGAACCCAATCGGGCAGACCCCAATAGGATACGGCGAAGATCAAACCTGCCGCGACCACTGCGAATATGCCTGCGGCCCAAGTCCAAACCTTCAGCGGATTGCGGCGCGGACGGAACGGCGGTTCGGGGTCGAAAGCAGATGCCGGCGGATCGCCGTAGTCGGTCGTTTTTGCGCGCGGCGGGCGTATTTCGTCCCGCATGGAGGCCCGCGAGGGACCTTCCGGCTGCGTTAGCGGAGGCTCCGACATTGGCGGGTCGGCTGGGACCGGTTCAGGGGCTGGCGCTTCTGCCGCGGGTGCTTTTGCCGGATCGGAAGCTGCGGGTTCGTCCACTTTTGGTTCAGCAGGCGCAGGCGCTTCAGCTTGAGGTGGCGGAGGCGCTGGCACGGATTGCTCTGCACTATCAGCATCATCGCGGTCTTGCAGATCAATATCCGGGCCATCCTGAAACCAGCTGTGGCGGCACTTCGCGCAGCGCACAGTTCTGCCATCCACACCAATCGCGGCATCTGGCACGGCATAGCGTGTCGTGCAGGCAGGGCACTGAATAATCATGGACCGTCTAAGTGCCTACGCCTAGCAATCGCCTGCAACAAGATTGTCACAGGGCAAGAAGCGCTATCTTGTGCCTTTTTTCCACAAGCGCCAGCGTATATAAGAGCTTTGCATGGTTTTTGCGCCCTTCCCGTCGCCCACACGAGGCATTAGCTAGGCGCAATGAGCGATCCTGAAAGTTCAATTGTCCAGTTTGCCAATGTCGGGCTGCGCTATGGCACAGACCGTGAAGTGCTGAGCGATATTTCGTTCACGCTCTATCCCGGCAGCTTCTACTTCCTCACCGGAGCCAGCGGCGCGGGCAAAACCTCTATGCTGAAACTGCTGTATCTGGCGCAGCGACCCAGCCGGGGCATTATTTCGATGTTCGGAGAGGATGTCATAACGCTGGAGCGCAAGGCGCTGCCAAGTGTGCGGCGGCGAATTGGCGTTGTGTTTCAGGACTTCCGCCTCGTCCCCCATCTTTCCACCTTCGACAATGTCGCTTTGCCGCTGCGTATTTCGGGCATGTCGGAGGAACGCCTGCAAAAGCCAGTGGCCGATATGCTGGAATGGGTCGGGCTTGATCATCGCAGTGATGCGCGGCCAGAAACGCTGTCCGGCGGGGAACAGCAGCGCGCCGCCATCGCCAGAGCCGTTATTGCCCGCCCTGAAATTCTGGTCGCGGATGAACCGACCGGCAACGTCGATCCGGAAATGGCAGTGAAATTGCTGCGCCTGTTCGAAGCGCTGAACCGTTTGGGCACAACAGTGGTGGTGGCGACGCATGATGTGCATCTGCTGCGCAAGGTGCCGGATTCGCTGATCATGCGGCTCGACAAGGGCAAGCTGTCTGATCCGACCGGTGCGCTGCGCTATCCGCCCAGGCGCGATGCCCCGCAGCGGGAAGCTCCGACACCATGAGCACGCCCTCCCCCATCCGCCGCAATGCCCCGCGTTTCGGCGATTCCGCGCGCATCTTGCAGCAGGCGCGTATCGCGGGACCGATGCCGTGGGTGATCGCGATTATGATCGCGCTGACCGTTATGGCCGCAGCAGCAGGGCTGGCGCTCAACAATATTGCGGGCAATGCAAGAGATGAAATCGCGGGCGGAATTACCGTGCAAATCGTGGAAGGCGCACCGGTTGAACGGGGGCGGCAGGCAGAGCGGGCCGTATCCTATTTCTCCAACCGCGAAGATGTGGCGTCGGTGCGCCGCGTGCCGGACGAGGAACTGGCCGATCTGCTCGCGCCATGGCTGGGCGATGTCGGCATGGCAGAAGAGGACGGCGTTCCCATCCCCGCACTGGTCGATGTGCGTCTGTCCGGTCCGGTTACGGCTGAACGGCTGAGTGAGATGCGGAGCGAATTGCTGGCGCAAGCGCCCGCTGCACGGATTGATGCGCAGGCCAGCTGGCTGGGGCCGGTGTTTGACGCAGTACGCTCTTTGCAGTTTCTTGCCATTGGTTTGATCGTTTTGCTGGCTCTCACCAGCGCTGCGGCGGTCTGGCTGGCGGCGCGCAGCGCGCTCGGCTCCAACCGCGAGACGATCGAGACGATTCATCATCTTGGCGGAACGGACGGACAGATTGCAGGCATTTTTCAGCGTTCCATCGCTTGGGATGCAGCGCTGGGCGGAGCTGCTGGATTGTTGCTGGGCATGGCCGCAGTCTTTATTCTCGGGCAGCAATTTGCCGGACTGGAATCAGGACTGGTGGCAGGCGGCGGACTGGGTACGCTCGATTGGCTGGCGATTGCCGCAATTCCTGTTGTCGGCATCGTGCTTGCCGTAATTACCGCGCGCTTGACCGTAATCGCCGCCCTGCGGAGGATGATATGAGGACCACACCTTGCTCCGAAGTCTGATCGCGATACCGCTTGTTGCCTGGGCGTTGGGGTTCTTCTGGTTCGCGGTCGCCTTGCCGCAGCCAGCAGCCCCTTCCGAAACCGATGCTATCGTTGTGCCCACCGGCAGCGGCGGGCGCATCCAACGCGGGCTCGAGATGCTGCAGCTCGGCGCAGCGCGGCAAATGCTGGTGACAGGCGTGGACCCGGCTGTGCTCCCAGACGAGTTTGAAGCCGAATTTGACGTGCCGGACAGGCTGATGAATTGCTGCGTCACGCTGGGATTTTCTGCTCTCGACACCCGCGGCAATGCCCGTGAGACTGCGGAATGGATGGACGAACGCGGCTATAACTCGCTGCGCCTTGTGACGGCAGACTGGCATATGCGCCGCGCTGCGGCCGAACTGGCCGATCAATTGCCAGCGAGCATTTCTATCGAGCGCGATGCTGTCCGTTCGGAAGTGACACTGATGACGCTGTTTGTGGAATATCACAAATTTATCGCGGTCTGGACACTTCAGGCCCTCGGATAGCCAATGATGATAGCCAGCCGATGATCGTACTGCGCAATATCGCTTTCTACATCGCATTTTATGGCGGTTCTCTGGTGCTGTCTTTGGCCGCGGCGGCTGCAACGTATCTGCGGCCTGCATGGGTGCGCCCGCTGTGCGATAATTGGTCCCACTGGCACAATTGGTGCTGCACGCGGCTGCTTGGTCTGACCATTGTGGAAACAGGCGCGCGGCCCACCACGCCTGTGCTGTACGCCATCAAGCATGAAAGCTTTTTCGAAGCGATTGCGATGGCGCACACCTTCGATCATCCTGCAGGCGTGGCCAAGGCGGAGCTGTTTGATCTGCCGTTCTGGGGCCGTGCCGGGCTTGCTTATGGCTTGATCCCAGTGGCGCGTGATCAAGGCGCGACTGCCTTGCGGGCGATGCTAAGGGCTGGCAAATCCGCCGTGGGGCAAGGACGGTCCATTGTGATTTTCCCGGAAGGCACACGCGTGCCGCATGGGGAACACCGCAAATTACGCTCTGGCTTTGCTGGCCTGTACAAACTGTTTCGCCTGCCGGTTGTGCCGGTCGCTGTGAACAGTGGTCCCATCTATGGCCGGTTCTGGAAGCCCAAAGGCACGATCACCTGGCATTATGGTGAAATGATAGAACCCGGCTTGCCCCGCGAGGACGTCGAGCGCCGGGTGTTCGAGGCGATCAATCTGCTGAACAGCGAAGCGGAAGTCCCGCAATCGCCAGCGGGCGAAACCGTCTAGCTCTCGATCAAGGCAATGATCTGTGCAGCCCATTGCTGGGCATCGGCCCGCTCCTCCACGTCAGCGACAAATTCCTGCCCCCGCGCGACGCTTTGCAACCGGTTTTCCGGCAACCAGCGATCCGGCTTGCCGTGATAGCTTAGCCCCGTTTCAAACATCCAAGCCGGCACTTGCCACAGGCTGGGCGGGCCTTCGGGTACGGTCAGCCGCAAGTCGTCACTGGCCGGAGCATTGCTGACCCCGCGTCCGCAATAGATTGCATCATTGCGCGCATGCATACCCAAGGCGTGCGGATGGTCCATTGCGGCCAGCGCCTCTCGCCTGGCAGGGTGGCACATTGCCAGATCGACCATCTCTTCGATTTGCAGATAGCCGAAGATGCGGTGATGGGGCGGCAAATCCCCAGCGCGGAACAGGCCGAAAAACAGGAACAGATCGCCTGCCCCTACCGCGTGATTGCTCAGATGTGTTTGCGCTGCGCCGCATTGGCCCAAATAGGCGCGCGCATGGTCTGCAAACATCGGATCATTGTGGCATGTGTGGCGGCCTGAAAGCTTGCCCCGGCTGGCCTTTTTCGCATGGCCGCCCATTCCCAGCGATCCATAGCTCGTGCGCGAAATACCAGCTGAATCGGGTATCGGCAGACTGAGCGCACGGCCCTTCACCACCGGAGACGGACCGCCGCCCGAACTGCTATCAAAGCCCTTGCGGCTGAGGATGATCTTCATGGCGATCGCCCCTAACCCGAATGCACACATCCTCTCAACCATCGACTTCGCTTGCTTGCAATTGAAACGATGTGCGAAAGGGCTGGCCAGATGACTATTGATCGACTCGCGCTTCGCCAAGCTTATCGCATGGAAGAGGAAGCCTGTATCGCCCAGCGGCTGGAGCAGGCCGCACCCGTGTCCGCTCTTCATGGTGACGCTGCATCGTTTGCGGCCAAGCTGATTGAAGGCGCGCGCAAACGTACCAGCAAGGGGCTCGACGCCTTCCTCGCCAGCTACGGCCTGAACACCGAAGAAGGCATCGCGCTGATGTGTCTGGCGGAGGCATTGCTGCGCATTCCCGACCAGCAGACAGCCGACGCGCTGATCCGGGACAAGCTGGCGAATGTCGATTGGGCCGAGCATCTTGGCGAAAGCAAATCGGTGTTCGTCAACGCGGCCACATTCTCCCTCATGCTGACGGGCGAAGTCCTGCGCGGCGGAGTGCGTAGCGAGGCGGGCCTTGCCAATACTTTCCGCCGCACCACAGGCCGTTTGGGGGAGCCGGTGATCCGGCAGGCCGTGCAGCAGGCGATGAAAATCCTCGGCGGGCAATTCGTTTACGCCCGCACAATTGAAGAGGCGATGAAGCGCGCTGAACCTGAGCGAAAGAAGCGCATTGCCCATAGCTTCGACATGCTTGGCGAAGCGGCGATGACTTTTGATGACGCTGCAAATTATGCCCGCGCGTACTGGCACGCCATCGAACGGCTGGCGAAGGAACCGGGCGGCGTTCACGGCGGGCCGGGCATTTCGGTGAAGCTGTCCGCGCTGTACCCCAAATATGATTTCCTGCACGCCGCCGCTGCACTCCGCGCCATCGTACCAGTGCTGCGCGAACTGGCAGAGCAGGCGCGCGAGGCAGACATTCACTTTACCGTCGATGCAGAGGAAGCCGAACGGCTGGAACTCAGCATGGATATCATCGAAGATCTGCTGGCCGACGATACGCTGTTTGCCAAAGCGGATGGCACGCAGTGGGACGGGTTTGGCCTTGCCATTCAGGGTTATCAAAAGCGCGCTGTGGAACTGTGCCGCTGGACTGTAAGGGCGGCGCGCAAGCATGACCGCAGGCTGTTCGTACGGCTGGTGAAAGGCGCCTATTGGGATGCCGAGATCAAGCTGAGCCAAGTGGCTGGGCACACCGATTATCCGGTTTTCACCCGCAAGATTGCCACTGACGTGTCCTATCTCGCCTGCGCCCGCGAATTGCTGAAAGCGGATGATGTCATCTTTCCCGCCTTCGCCACGCACAATGCCTATACCATCGGCGCGATTAAGGCGTTGGCGAATGATATTGGCGTGCGCGCTTACGAATTCCAGCGGCTGCACGGCATGGGGGAAGAAGTGTATGACACGCTTGCCCAATTGGAAGGCAACGATCTGACAACTGTGCGCATCTATGCGCCGGTTGGCGGGCATAAGGAACTGCTTGCCTATCTGGTCCGCCGCTTGCTGGAAAACGGCGCTAATTCCAGCTTTGTGAACCGTATGGCGGATGCCGATGTGCCAGTTGCCGATATGGTGACCGATCCGGTGGCGGAGCTGACGGACATGAACCCGCGCCGCAATCCGACCATTCCTCTGCCTGCGCATATCTACCCCAACCGCCGCAATTCAGCGGGCGTCGATCTGGCCGATCCGCTGGCACTGGCACCCTTGATGGAAGATCTGGAACATTGGCGGCAGGACAATCCTGTTGCGCGGTCCACCTTGCGCGCCGAGCGGGATCGCATCCGCACCGATGTGCGCTCGCCCTTTTCTGGCCAAGTGGTCGGGCAGTGCATTCCTGCAACGCCGAAAGACATCGACCTTGCGATTGCCCGCGCCGTTGCTGCCCAGCCGACGTGGGATTCGCTGGGCGGGGAAGCCCGCGCCGATTTGCTGCTGGCAGCCGCCGATCTGCTGGAAGACAACACCGCGCGCCTGCTGGAACTGTGTGAGCGGGAAGCGGGCAAATCGCTGCCCGATGCCGTGCTGGAACTGCGCGAGGCGGTCGATTTCCTGCGCTATTACGCGTGTGAAGCGCGCATGCTGTTTGGCGCGCCGCAGCCGCTGCCCGGCCCGACCGGAGAGACAAATCTGCTGCGCCTGCACGGGCGCGGCGTGTTTGCCACGATCAGTCCGTGGAATTTCCCGCTGGCGATTTTCATGGGACCAACCGCGGCAGCGCTAGCGGCAGGCAATTCGGTTTTGGCCAAGCCGGCCGAGCAAACCCCGCTGATTGCTGCCCTCGCCATTGATCTGTGCCATCAGGCCGGCATCCCCAAGGATGTGTTGCAATTGGTGCCGGGCGATGGCTCTGTCGGTGCAGCGCTCACTTCTGACCCGCGCATCGCCGGTGTGGCCTTTACCGGATCGACAGGCACCGCGCATCTCATCAACCGCTCGCTTGCCGCGCGCGAAGGGCTGATCGGCACGCTGATTGCGGAAACCGGCGGGCAAAACGCCATGATCGTCGATTCCAGCGCCTTGCCAGAGCAAGTGACGCGGGACGTGATTGCGGCGGCTTTCCAAAGCGCGGGCCAGCGCTGCTCCGCCTTGCGCGTGCTCTATTTGCAGGACGATGTCGCAGACGCGATGCTGACCATGATCAAAGGCGCGTTTCAGGCGCTGGTGGTGGGCGATCCGGTGGAACTGGCAACCGATGTCGGGCCCGTGATCGATGAAGATGCGAAGGCCAAGCTGGAAGAGCATGTCGCCGAAATGCAGGCTGCGGGCTTCCCCGTCACACGCCTGCCTTTGCCGCCGCATTGCGCAGACGGGCACTTCGTCGCCCCGACCATCATCGAAGTTGGCTCTATCCTTGATCTGGATGAGGAACAGTTCGGCCCCATCCTGCATGTGGTCCGCTATCCCGTAGGCACGATGCGGCAAGTGATCGATGACATCAACGCGACCGGATACGGCCTGACGCTGGGCCTCCACAGCCGAATTGCCGAAACCCGCGCCTTTGTGGAAGCCCACGCCCGCGTCGGCAATTTTTATGTCAATCGCAACCAGATCGGCGCAGTGGTCGGCAGCCAGCCGTTCGGCGGCGAAGGCCTATCCGGCACCGGCCCGAAAGCTGGCGGCCCGCACTATGTGACGCGCTTTGCAACAGAGCGGGTAACGACGATTGATACGACGGCAGCGGGCGGGAATGCGAGCTTGCTGGCCGGGGGGTGAGGGGTTTCGGCTTGCGATTCAGGTATGTTTGCTAACGGCCCAGTGGCGGACGTTGGAAAAAATTGGCGAAAATGATCATATGCGTTGGCCATACCCACGGACGCCCAAGCTCGGCGAGAACCTACCTTCCAGATATTTTGAGGAAGAAATGGAATTCGACCGCCGAGTAAAGGCGGAGTTTTCAGTCGGTAGTAGCGAAGCCGAACTGATCCACCAGCTCAAAGCAGAAGGCTACTTAATTGGTCCGCGCGTGAACGGCGTGATATCCGCAAAAATCGAGCGTGGTATAATAGTCAAAAAGCTATGGTCCATCAGATGGCGAGCGAAGAATGGCCAACTTGAAGAAATTTGGGGTGTCTATGGCGCGATTGCCCCTTAGCAATTATTGTCAGCTTCCCACCCCAATTGCAGCCCTATGTTAGACTACAAAAGGGGATATTTCCGTGCCGTAGCTTGCCCCCGCGCACGCAATCGGGAATCTCTCTTAAATGGCAATTCTCTCAGACAAATGGATTCGCGAACAAGCCCAAGAAAAGGGCATGATCGAGCCCTTTACCGAGGCGCAGCGGCGGGACGGGTGTATCTCCTACGGCCTCAGCTCGTTTGGTTATGACGCGCGGGTGGCGGATGAGTTCAAGATTTTCACCAATGTGAATTCCTCCGTTGTCGATCCGAAGAATTTCGACAGCGGTTCGCTGGTAGACCGGCAGACCGATGTCTGCATCATTCCGCCCAACAGTTTCGCGCTTGCCCGGACAGTGGAATATTTCCGCATCCCGGACGATGTGCTGGTGATCTGCCTTGGCAAAAGCACCTATGCCCGCTGCGGCATTATCGTGAATGTGACTCCGCTGGAGCCGGGCTGGGAAGGCCATGTGACGCTGGAATTTTCCAACACCACACCGCTCCCGGCCAAGATCTACGCCAATGAAGGCGCGTGCCAGTTCCTGTTCCTGCAAGGTAACGAGCGCCCCGAAGTCACCTATGCAGACCGCGCGGGCAAGTACATGGGCCAGCGCGGGGTTACGCTGCCCAAATTGTGAGTTTGCGAAGCGGCAGATGCCGCTCCTAAACTAAAAGGACGTCCGTGCGCTCACCCGGAAATTGCGGCCCGGCAGTGGCACAAATTCTTTCGTGAAACTGGTGTGGCGCCGGCCCTCTACGTCGAACACATTGTCCACTTGTGCCAGCAGGGTGAAGTTGCGCGCACCTTCAAACGGATGCCACGCCAGCGAGAGATTGACTTGCGTGAAACTCTCTGTCGGAGCCTCGAACTCGGACACATTGGTTTGTTCGTCGAACCATTCCACCTCGCCGCGCAGATCGAAATGCGCCACACGCGCTTCAAGCGCGCCGTAAAGGCTAAGCGGCGGAATGCGCGGTACGGCATCGCCATCGTCCAGTTCTGCGTGGGTGTAGGCACCGCGCAGATCGCCGAGCAATGAAAACGCGCTCCCCTCAATCAGAGGGAATGTAACCTGTGCTTCTGCGCCCCACTGGTCGGCATCCTGCTGACCAAAGGCGAAGACCGGCAAGTCATCCTCCTCTTCACCTGTAGCGGCGAGGAAGACGAAGTCGTTGAACCAATTGCGGTAAATGCTGGCGTTAATTTTCACCTCGCCCACTTCACCGCGAACATAGGCTTCTGCGCCCCAGCTTGATTCAATCCCGAGCGTAGGGTCCCCAACTTCGAACTGCTGCGTGGCAATGTGCGGCCCTTCGGCGAAAAGCTCCGCCGCTGTGGGTGCACGCTCTGTGCGGGAGAGATTGGTGCCAACGCGGAAGTCTTCAAACAGATTGACCGCTCCGCCCAAAGCCGCCGAGAATGTATCGAAATTGCGCTCTTCGCCCAGCGTATCGGCTGTCACACTGGTGGTTTCGAACCGTGCACCGGCCTCCAGTTCAAGCAGTCCCATGTCCATTTCTTGCAAAGTGAACAGCGCGAATGTGTCAGTGATATTGGGCGGGATGTAGGCCTCTTCACCAACAGCGCTGAAATCGATGCTGGAATATTGCGCGCCGATCGAGCCGCCCCAGCCACCGCGCCGGGTCTGCACCAGTTCGACGCGGCCTTCTACGCCGCCAACATCGAATACGGTACCGACTTCACTGCCTTCAAATTCGGTGTGAGTGTAATCAGACCAGCCTGCGCGGGTCTGCACGGAATCAAAAAAGCCTGTGCCAAGGTCGAATTCGGCGCGCATATCGAAGCGATAGCGGCGCAGACCGATTGAAACGGCTTCTTCGCCTTCCTCTTCCTCGGCTTCCTCTTCGCCTTCTTCTTCTTCACCATGGTGGTGGCCTACACCGGGTGCGCCGGGAACGCCGTAAACGGTGTCATAGTAATCGAAGGATACGCCAAAATTGTTCTGCCCGACGAAGGCGGCAACGCCAGCACCGGCGGACCAGGTTTCGCTGTAACTGTTGGGCAGGACACCGTTGATGTCTGCTGCTTCGCGCAATTCGTCAGCTTCTTCGAATTCGCCCTCTTCCTCTTCTTCAGCCGCGTCGGCGAGAAGATCGGTGCGCAGGAAATCGGATGCCGCAAATCCGGGAATCTCGATGTCGTCGGTATTGCGATAGGACGCATCGGCGTGGAACGAGACATAGGAGCCGAGTGGCACATCAACCGACAATCCGCCTTCGCGCAAATTGCTGGCCGTGTCGAAGCCCGCCAGCGCGTCAATGTGAATAGGCTCATCCAGCATGCGCGGCGGAATGCGTTTTGTTACCACATTCACTGCACCGCCGATCGCCTGACTGCCGTACAGGAGGACAGCGGGGCCACGCAGGACTTCGATACGCTCGGCAATCAGCGGATCGGCGGCAACAGCGTGATCGTCTGACGCGCCGGAAGCATCAAGAGTGCCGATGCCATCGTCAAGCACCCGCACCCGGTCTCCGCCAAAGCCGCGCAGGATCGGGCGGGACGCGCCCGGAGCAAACCCGCTGGCGGAAACGCCGGGAAGGCTGGCGAGAATGTCGCCGACCTGTCCGCTGCTTTCACGCTGCAAGGCGATGCCGGTGATAACCGATGTGCCCGCGATGATGTCCAGCCGGTCCACACCGGCGGCAGTGACATAAATCACATTATGAAAGTCGTCGTTTGAAGGCTCAGCCCGCTCATCAGCGGTTTCCGCTCCCTCTGCTTGCTCATTAGAAGCGGGGGCGTCCTGCGCCATAGCCGCGAGAGGCATGGCTGCTGTGGCAAGCAGTGTGAGAGCGAAGGTCTTCATAAAAACAACAATCCTTGGGAGAAGTAACAAGATATCATCTCGCCAACTAAGCAAGTTTGCCGGAGGGTCAAGGGCTTTCTGAACGATTTTCGGCGAGGGACCAATTGTGCGGGACGAACCGCGAGCGGGTTACGCCGCAGCCAGCCGCGCGCGCGCCTCTTGCTCACCGATCAGTGGCAGCAATTCTCCCATATCGGGGCCGTGATCCATTCCGGTGAGCGCCTGACGCAGCGGCAGGAACAATGCCTTGCCCTTGCGCCCGGTGCTTTCCTTCAAGGCACCGGTCAACGCGCCCCACGGATTGTCACCCCATTCCAGAGCTTGCGCCGCCTGCGCCAGATAGGCGCGGTCCTCGTCAGAAAATTCTGGCTTCGTGATTGGGCCGGTGACAAGCTGCCACCACTGCGATGCTTCGTTTACATGGGCAAGGTTCGGGCGGATGGCATGCCATGCCGCTTCGTCCATGCCTTCGGGCAGGCGATCTGCGACAGCTGTGAAATCCAGCTGATGCACCAGTGCTGAATTGACCCGGTCCAGCTCTTCATCATCAAACCGGGCTGGCGCACGGCCAAAGGTGGATAGGTCGAATGTTTCCAGCAGCGCAGCGCGGTCTGCAATGGCTTCCACCGGCAGGCTGGTGCCCAGCCGCGCCAGCATGGCGAGAATCGCTTGGGGTTCGATATCCCGTTCCCGGAAAGAGTCGCAGCCCAGTGATCCTAGGCGCTTGGACAGCTTGCCTTCCTTACCCACCAGCAGGGCCTCATGCGCGAAACGCGGCGGGGCCGCGCCAAGAGCTGTAAACATCTGGATTTGCACAGCGGTGTTCGACACGTGATCTTCCCCGCGCAGCACGTCTGTCACGCCCATCTCGATGTCGTCCACTGCCGAGGGCAGCATATAAAGCCATGATCCATCTGCGCGGCGGATCACCGGATCGGACAATTGCGCCGGATCGAATTTGGCTGTGCCGCGCACGCCGTCTTCCCACGCAATCGCTTCGTCATGGTCAAGCGCGAAACGCCAGTGCGGCTGAATACCTTCAGCTTCTTTCGCAGCGCGATCCGCTTCACTGAGAGACTTGGCAGCACGATCATAGATCGGCGGCAGTCCGCGCCCGAGCTGGATTTTGCGCTTCAGCTCCAGTTCCTGCTGCGTTTCATAGGCGGGATAGACACGTCCCGAAGCCTTCAGCTTTTCAAACGCGTCTTCATACAAGGCCATGCGCGCCGATTGCCGTTCCTCGCCATCTGGCGCGATGCCCAGCCACGCAAGATCAGCGCGGATCGCCTCGACATAATGCTCTTCACTGCGTTCCTGATCGGTGTCGTCAATGCGCAACATAAATGTGCCGCCAGCCTTGTGGGCTAGCATCCAATTGTGCAGCGCCGTGCGGATGTTGCCGACATGCAGGCGGCCTGTGGGCGAAGGGGCGAAACGGGTGATCGTGGTCATGGTGAAGCGGTTAGCGCAGGTGCAGCGGCTTTGCCAGAACACGCTGTGTCGAAGACGGGCATTTTAGGACGGGCATTTTGGGACGGGCATTCTTGAGCTGGCATCTTGAGGCTGGCATCTTGCGACTGGCATCTTGCGACTGGCATTTCATGCAACTTGGCATTCAGGTTGAATTTGGTATGACTTACAAAACAATAAACCAATCGAGAGGTCCAATCTGTGAAATTTCATCGCACCAAAGCTGCCATTGCCGCGCTCAGCATGCTGGCAATCCCCGTGGCCGTCGTGGGCCAAGAAGAACGTGATCCGGCTCCGGGTAGCGTCTTCGATCTCGGCAATTGGAAGATTGATCTGCCGCAGGATGAGGACGGTGATGGCCGTTCCGACACAGTCGAAGTGGAAGAAATCCAGGATTACTCACATCCCGATTTCTTTTATCTTGATGATCAGAATCGCATGGTTTTCACGGCGCCCAATCGGGCAATAACCACCGCCAATTCCACCAACACGCGCAGCGAACTGCGATATATGATCCGTGGAACGAACAGGCGCATCCCGACGCTGTCTCCGGGCAACAATTTCGCAGTGCGCGGACGCCGTAATTCAGACCGCTTCGGTTCCATTGGAGGCCGTATGCAGGCCACACTGCAAGTCGATCATGTTGCAGTTAATGCGGGCAACCCTGATCGCAATCCGGCCTATTCGGTCGTCGTGGGTCAAATCCACGCTGTGCGCTATGACGATACCACCAGCGGCTTTGGCTACGGCAACGAACCGATCAAGATCTACTACAAGAAATGGCCCGGCCATGAGACCGGATCACTATTCTGGACTTACGAACGCAATCTTGCCCGTGACAATCCCGACCGCAGCGACATCGCCGTGCCGGTGTTCGGCAATTTGTGGGACAACCCGGATGATCCGGGCGAAAACGGTATCGCGCTGGGCGAAGAGTTCACATACGAAATCAACGTCCACAACAACACCATGTACGTCACCTTCACCAATGAGCGGCTTGGCACAGTGGGCCACGCGGTGAGCCTGGTGCAGGGCGTGGACGAGCTGGACAATCCGCAAAGCTATGGCGGCGATGCGCTGTATTTCAAAGCAGGCGCATACAACCAGTGCTCTGCGGCTGACCGTCCAGGCTTCTGGTATGCGGCTTGTGGCGGAACCGGCGACTGGGCAGTTGATCAGGCCAATGGCGACTATGCTCAGGTCCGCTTTTCACGCCTTGAAGTCGGCCCGTCAGTGCCCTTCCAAGGTGCGGTTGAATAATTCGGTGATGGGCCGAGAGTGCAGCTCTCGGCCCAACCTGCCTAGCGCGGGCGGATCACAAATTCGTGATCGATATACAGGAACACTTCGGTCTCGCTGGCCTGCTGCCAGTAGAGATTGCCTGCCAGCCCGTTGATCTCCACACCGTAGCCACTGCCGAACATGCTGGCATAGCGCGTGGATTCCTCGGCCACATGGCGCACGACTTCACCGCGATATTGTTCGGGATCGTCAATCGCGAGGCCCGTGCCGCCGACATCAATAAAGGATCGCCCTGTTGCGGGAATGTCCGCGACAAAGCTGGCAATCCGCGCGCCCGTGGCGCGAACGCTGGGCGCAGGGCCTTGGAGCGGCATACGCGCATATATCTGTACCCGGCTGGTATCAGCCCGGTTACCACCGATCTGCGGAAGTGCGCGCATGTTCGCGGTTGTGACCGGCACCAGCGTGTAGCGACCTGCAACAAGCGTGATGCCTGCAACTTCAGCCCGGGCAATCGTTTCACCCAGCATCGCGAACAGTTCCTCTTTTCGAAGGTCAGGATCGCGCGAATCAGAGCTGACGAACATCGGCGTGACGAACCAGTCCGCGAGGCGCGTGACGCCGATGGCAGGATGTCCGCTGGATGTGAAATAGGCGTTGGTCGCTGAGCGGTCTTGCCGCGCCCCTGTTACCACCACCGTGCCGCCGTCCTACGCCAGCACGGGCGTCGCGGTGAAAATCGCGGCGCCGGCAGCTGCCGCCAAAAATGAGCGTCGAATCATGATCTCGTCCTTTCCCGTCAGTGAAAGGACGAAGCTACGCGCAATGCTGATCAATCGCTAACCACAAAAGAAAGGCCCCGCCGGATCGCTCCGACGGGGCCTTTTCTATGTAGCTGAGTGAGCGCTTATTCAGCGCCGTCCTCTGGTTTAGCGTCCTCGGCAGGAGCTTCTTCGGCAGGAGCCTCTTCAGCAGGCGCTTCCGCTTCTGCCGGAGCTGCTGCAACCCCGCCCATTGCGGCAGCCATATCGGCTTCGCTCATAGGTGCGTCAGCAACCACGTCATCCGCATCGACAACAACGTCTTCAGCGACATCGGCAGCCTGCTGCTCAGCCTTCGCGGCGGCTTCCGCCTCTTCAGCAGCAACCAGCTTGTCCGCAGCCTTTTTATACTGCGCCCGCAATGCCGCATCGCGCGACGATGCCGTCACCCGCATACGGTTCATGCCCGCACCGGTACCAGCCGGGATCAGACGGCCCACGATCACGTTCTCCTTGAGACCGATCAGCGTGTCCTTCTTCCCTTCAACCGCGGCCTGCGTCAGCACGCGCGTGGTTTCCTGGAACGAAGCGGCGGAGATGAACGAACGTGTCTGCAGGCTGGCCTTGGTGATGCCCAGCAGGATCGGCTTGCCAACGGCAGGCTTCTTGCTGCGGGTCAGCTTGCTATTGACCTCGTTCATTTCCTCTTCGTCGACGTGCTCGCCCGGCAGCAGCGTGGTGTCGCCGCCATCGGTGATTTCAACCTTTTGCAGCATCTGGCGAACGATCACCTCAATGTGCTTGTCGTTGATCCGCACGCCTTGCAGACGGTACACTTCCTGAATTTCCGTGCAGAGATATTCGGCCAGAGCCTCAATCCCCAGAACTTCAAGAATGTCATGCGGGTTGGGCGAACCGGAGATGAGCGTGTCGCCCTTCTTGACGAAATCGCCTTCCTGTACGTCGATGACCTTGGTCTTCGGCACCAGATACTCAACCGGATTGCCCTCTTCAGGAACAATCGCGATCTTGCGCTTGGCCTTGTAGTCACGGATGAATTCCATCCGGCCACTGATCTTCGCGATGACCGCTGCATCCTTAGGAATGCGGGCTTCGAACAGCTCGGCAACACGCGGCAGACCACCGGTGATGTCGCGCGTCTTCGAAGCTTCACGCGAAGCACGGGCAAGGATGTCACCTGCCTGCACTTCTTGACCGTCCTCGACCGAAAGCGTGGTGCCCGGAGCCAGCATGTAACGCTGTGCTTCGGTTTCCTCATCCTTCTTGGACTTGCCCTTACCCGCGGCATCATCCTCACTCAGCAGAGTAAGGCGAGGACGCAGATCTTCCTTCGCAGCGCGGCCTGTGGTGCGCAGTTCTGTCACCACACGCTGGGCGATGCCGGTGGCATCATCCACACGCTCTTCCAAAGTCTTGCCTTCGACAAGATCCTGATAGCGCACGACACCAGCCTGTTCGGTGATGATCGGCAGAGTGAACGGATCCCATTCAGCCAGACGGTCGCCTTCTTTCACTTTCGCGCCGTCTTCGAACATCAGCATGGTACCGTAAGGCACGCGGTGGATCGCACGTTCGCGGCCCTCCGCATCGACCACCACCATCTCACCATTGCGGGCGAGAGAGAGGCGGCGACCCTTCTTATCCATGATGGTTGGCATGTCGCGGAACACGACCTTACCGTCCGAGATGGATTCAAGGTGGCTGGTTTCGTTGACCTGCGCCGCGCCGCCGATGTGGAATGTCCGCATCGTCAGCTGCGTACCCGGCTCACCGATGGACTGCGCAGCGATAACGCCGACAGCTTCACCGATGTTGACCGGAGTACCGCGAGCCAGATCACGGCCATAACAGGTCGCGCAAACGCCCTGGTCGGCTTCGCAAACCAGTGGTGAGCGGATCTTGGCGACTTGTGTTTCGGCCTCTTCGATCAGAACCACCATAGGCTCGTCCACCAGAGTGCCGGCTTTGACGATCACTTCGTCAGTCGCAGCATTCACGATGTCTTCGGCCAGTGTCCGGCCCAAAATACGCTCACCGATGGAAGCGATCACGCTGCCGCCCTGCACGATGGCGCGCATTTCCAGCGCATTCTTGGTCTTACAGTTTTCCTGCACGATGACGCAGTCCTGCGACACATCGACGAGACGGCGAGTGAGGTAACCCGAGTTTGCCGTCTTCAGCGCCGTATCCGCCAGACCCTTACGGGCACCGTGGGTGGAGTTGAAGTATTCAAGAACGGTCAGACCTTCCTTGAAGTTCGAGATGATCGGGGTTTCGATGATCTCACCCGACGGCTTGGCCATAAGGCCGCGCATACCGGCAAGCTGCTTCATCTGCGCTGGCGAACCACGCGCGCCCGAATGGCTCATCATGTAGATCGAGTTGATCTGTGCTTCACGCCCGTCGTCATCCTTGGGCGTAGCTTTAATCTCGTCCATCATGGCGGCCGCAACCTGGTCACCGCAACGGCTCCAGGCGTCGATCACCTTGTTGTACTTTTCCTGCTGGGTGATGAAGCCGTCCTGATACTGCTGCTCATAGTCAGCAACCAGTGCCTTGGTTTCATCGATCATGCCGTCCTTGCTGTCCGGAATGATCATATCGTCTTTGCCGAAGCTGATGCCGGCCTTGAACGCGTGGCGGAAGCCCAGCGTCATGATGGCATCGGCGAACAGCACCGTATCTTTCTGACCGGTGTGACGGTAAACCTGATCGATCACGTTCTCGATGTCTTTCTTGGTCAACAGCTTGTTGACGACTTCGAAAGGCACCTTGTGGTTTTTCGGCAGGCATTCGGCGATCAGCATGCGGCCCGGAGTGGTCTCCACGCGTTGCATATATGTTTTGCCGGCCTCGTCCGTTTGCGGAACGCGGGTGGTGATCTTGGAGTGATAGGTCACTGCACCAACGTGCAGGGCCTGATGCACCTCATCAATATCGCCCAGCACCTTGCCTTCGCCCGGCTCGCCTTCGCGGTCCATGGAAAGGTAATACAGGCCCAACACCATGTCCTGTGAAGGCACGATGATCGGCTTGCCGTTGGCAGGCGAGAGGATGTTGTTGGTAGACATCATCAGCACGCGTGCTTCCAGCTGGGCTTCCAGCGAAAGCGGCACGTGGACGGCCATTTGGTCACCATCGAAGTCGGCGTTGAAGGCCGAACACACCAGCGGGTGAAGCTGAATGGCCTTGCCTTCAATCAGCACAGGCTCAAACGCCTGAATGCCAAGACGGTGAAGCGTCGGTGCGCGGTTGAGCATAACGGGATGTTCGCGGATCACCTCGTCGAGGATGTCCCACACTTCCTTACGCTCTTTTTCGACCCACTTCTTCGCCTGCTTCAAGGTCATCGAAAGACCCTTCGCATCGAGACGCGCGTAGATGAACGGCTTGAACAGCTCGAGCGCCATCTTCTTTGGGAGACCGCACTGATGCAGCTTCAATTCCGGCCCGGTCACGATGACCGAACGGCCCGAATAATCGACGCGCTTACCCAGAAGGTTCTGGCGGAAACGGCCCTGCTTACCCTTGAGCATGTCGGACAGAGATTTCAGCGGACGCTTGTTGGCACCCGTGATCACGCGGCCACGGCGGCCATTGTCGAACAGAGCGTCGACCGATTCCTGCAACATGCGCTTCTCGTTACGCACGATGATGTCCGGCGCGCGCAGTTCCATCAGGCGCTTCAGACGATTGTTACGGTTGATCACGCGGCGATACAGATCGTTGAGATCGGATGTCGCGAAACGGCCACCATCCAGCGGCACCAGCGGGCGCAGTTCCGGCGGGATAACCGGCACGACTTCAAGGATCATCCATTCCGGGCGGTTGCCCGAATCGATGAAACTTTCAACGACCTTCAGACGCTTGATTATCTTGGCTGGCTTCAGCTTGGACTTGGTGATTTCCAGCTCATGCAGAAGATCGGCCTTTTCCTGTTCCAGGTCGAGGTCCATCAGCATCACTTTGACGGCTTCTGCGCCAATGCTGGCGGTGAAGGCATCTTCGCCGTGCTCATCCTGCGCATCAAGCAGTTCATCTTCGGTCAGCAGCTGAAATTTTTCTAGCGGCGTCAGGCCGGGTTCGGTGACGATGTAGCTTTCGAAATACAGGACACGCTCAAGCTGCTTGAGCTGCATGTCGAGCAGCAGGCCGATGCGGCTTGGCAGCGACTTCAGGAACCAGATGTGCGCGACCGGCGCGGCCAGTTCGATGTGGCCCATCCGCTCACGGCGCACTTTGGTGACGGTAACTTCAACGCCGCACTTTTCGCAGACGACGCCCTTGTACTTCATGCGCTTGTACTTGCCGCACAGGCATTCGTAATCCTTCACAGGACCGAAGATGCGGGCGCAGAACAGGCCATCACGCTCAGGCTTGAACGTACGGTAGTTGATGGTTTCCGGCTTCTTGATTTCGCCGAAGGACCAGCTGCGAATACGCTCTGGTGAGGCCAGACCGATCTGAATCTGGTCGAAAGTCTCCGGCTTGGAGAGCTGGTTGGTGAATTTGGTCAGTTCGTTCATTTTTCGAATACCCTTTTGGGGATTAACAGGGGTTGGCGGGGAGGCGGTCCGTCAGGACCGCCGACCCCTGTTATTCAGCAGCAATCTGGCCGAAGCCGTCTTCGCCTTCTTCGCCGTCCGTCAGCGAAGTCAGTTCGACGTTGAGGCCCAGCGAGCGCATTTCCTTCACGAGAACGTTGAAGCTCTCCGGAATGCCCGCTTCGAAGGTGTCGTCACCCTTGACGATCGCTTCGTAGACCTTGGTACGGCCAATCACGTCATCGGATTTCACCGTCAGCATTTCCTGCAAGGTGTAAGCCGCGCCGTATGCCTGCAGTGCCCAGACTTCCATTTCGCCGAAACGCTGTCCGCCGAACTGTGCCTTGCCGCCCAGCGGCTGCTGGGTGACGAGGCTGTAGGGACCGATGGACCGGGCGTGGATCTTGTCGTCAACCAAGTGATGCAGTTTGAGCATGTAGATCACACCCACTGTCACCTTACGGTCGAACGCTTCGCCGGTGCGGCCATCATACAGCGTGGACTGGCCGGAACTTTCGTAACCCGCCTTCAGCAGCATGTCGGTGACATCGCCTTCGTTCGCGCCATCGAACACCGGAGTGCCCATAGGAACGCCCTTGCGCAGATTGTGCGCCAGCTCGACAACTTCTTCGGTTGTCCGGCTGTCGATGTCAGCGTGATACTGCTCGCCGTAAACATCCTTCAGCTTCGCAACGACAGCTTCCGGAGGCTTGATCGCCGAATAATCGCTGGCTGCATCAGGATTGGCATCGCGCCAGTCGTTCAGCTGCTCTGCAATCTGCATTCCCAGCCCGCGCGCGGCGAAACCAAGGTGCGTTTCAAAGATCTGCCCGACGTTCATGCGCGAAGGCACACCCAGCGGGTTCAGCACGATATCAACCGGCGTGCCATCTTCCATGAACGGCATGTCTTCGGCTGGCAGGATGCGGGAGATCACACCCTTGTTACCATGGCGCCCGGCCATCTTGTCGCCCGGCTGCAGCTTACGCTTCACCGCGACGAAGACCTTGACCATCTTGAGCACACCCGGAGCCAGCTCATCGCCGCGCTCCAGCTTTTCCTTACGGTCGTCGAACTTGTCCTTGATGGCCTTTTGCGCCTCGTCATACTGGCCCTTCACAGCTTCGAGCTGGGCCTGCATGTTGTCGTCGGCAACCGCGAATTTGAACCATTCGTGGCGGTCAACTTCGTCCAGAACTGCGCCGTTGATAACGGTGCCCTTCTTCACGCCCTTTGGCGCAGCAGAAGCGGTCTGGCCGTCCAGCATATCGCGCAGACGGTTGTAGGTTGCCCGGTTCAGAATGTTGCGCTCGTCTTCGCTATCCTTCTTGAGGCGTTCGATCTCCTCGTTCTGGATGGCACGCGTACGGTCATCAATTTCAATACCGTGTCGGTTGAAGACGCGAACCTCCACAACCGTTCCGGCCACGCCCGGTGGCAGACGAAGCGACGTGTCACGCACGTCGCTGGCCTTTTCACCGAAGATGGCGCGCAGCAGCTTTTCTTCCGGCGTCATCGGGCTTTCGCCCTTGGGCGTGATCTTGCCCGCCAGAATATCGCCCGGATGCACTTCTGCACCGATATAGACGATGCCCGCTTCGTCGAGGTTGCGTAAGGCTTCCTCGCCGACGTTGGGAATGTCTCGGGTGATGTCTTCTGGCCCAAGCTTGGTGTCCCGCGCCATGACTTCGAATTCATCAATGTGAATTGAGGTGAAGACGTCGTCTTTCACGATACGCTCGGAAATGAGGATACTATCTTCGTAGTTGTAGCCATTCCACGGCATGAAGGCGACGAGGCTGTTACGGCCCAGCGCCAGCTCACCCAGATCGGTCGAGGGTCCGTCAGCAATGATCTGACCCTGCTCAACCACATCACCAACCTTCACCAGCGGACGCTGGTTGATGCAGGTGTTCTGGTTGGAACGCTGGAATTTCTGCAGGCTGTAAATGTCGACGCCGGGGTTGGTGGCATCCACTTCGCCAGAGGCGCGGATAACGATACGGGTGGCATCCACCTGATCGACCACACCGCCGCGCGTTGCGCCGATGGCAGCGCCGGAATCGCGCGCCACGGTTTCTTCCATGCCGGTGCCAACCCAAGGCGCTTCGGCCTGAACCAGCGGCACAGCCTGACGCTGCATGTTCGAGCCCATCAGCGCGCGGTTGGCGTCATCGTTTTCCAGGAATGGAATAAGCGATGCGGCAACCGAGACGAGCTGCTTGGGCGAAACGTCCATCAGCGTGACAGCCTCATTCGGGCTCATCACGAACTCGCCGCTCTGGCGAGCCGAAACCAGCTCTTCAATGAACTTGCCGCTATCGTCAGTTGCAGCCGAGGCCTGGGCAACCGTGTGCTTCTGCTCTTCCATCGCGGAAAGATAGTTCACCTCGGACGAGACGACGCCGTCTTTCACTGAGCGATATGGCGTTTCAATAAAGCCGTACTTGTTCACCCGCGCAAATGTGCTGAGCGAGTTGATCAGACCGATGTTCGGGCCTTCCGGCGTTTCAATCGGGCAGATACGGCCATAGTGGGTCGGGTGAACGTCGCGGACTTCAAAGCCAGCGCGCTCACGCGTCAAGCCGCCCGGCCCGAGCGCCGAAACGCGGCGCTTATGCGTCACTTCGGACAGCGGGTTGGTCTGATCCATAAACTGCGACAGCTGCGAGCTACCGAAGAATTCACGAACCGCTGCAACAGCAGGTTTCGCATTGATCAGATCGTTAGGCATCACGGTGGACACGTCCACGCTGGACATGCGCTCCTTCACGGCGCGCTCCATACGCAGCAGGCCGACGCGGTACTGGTTTTCCAGCAGCTCACCAACCGAACGCACACGGCGGTTGCCGAGGTTGTCGATGTCATCAACATCGCCCTTGCCGTCCTTCAGATCGACAAGTTCCTTCACCACAGCAAGGATGTCTTCCTTGCGCAGCGTGGTGACGGTGTCTTCTGCGTCCAGTTCCAGACGCATGTTCAGCTTGACGCGGCCAACAGCGGAAAGGTCGTAACGCTCACCATCGAAGAACAGGCCTTCGAACAGCGCTTCGGCAGTTTCCTTGGTTGGCGGTTCGCCGGGGCGCATGACTTTGTAGATGGCCTCTAGACCTTCTTCGCGGTTTTCGGCCTTGTCGACGTCCAGCGTGTTCCGCATCCACGGACCGGTGACGACATGGTCGATATCCAGCAATTCCAGCTGATCGATCCCTGCAGCATCCAGCATTTCGAGATTTTCCGGCGATACTTCTTCGCCAGCTTCGATGTAGATGCGGCCCGTCTTCTCGTCGATCAGATCAACGCTGGAATAACGGCCAAAGATTTCCTCGGTCGGGATCAGCAGAGTCTGCAAGCCATCCTTTTCCGCCTTGTTGGCAGCGCGTGGGGATACCTTTTGGCCGGATGGGAACACTTCTTCGCCGGTCTTCGCGTCAACCAGAGCAAACGACGGCTTTGCACCGCGCCACTGCTCGGCCACGAAAGGAATCTGCCAGCCTTCGCCGGCCTTCTTCGACGAACGCTTCCACACGACCTTGTCGTAGAAGTGATCAAGAATGCCTTCGCTGTCGAGGCCAAGGGCAAACAGCAATGCGGTAACCGGCAGCTTACGCTTACGGTCGATACGCACATTCACAATGTCCTTTGCGTCGAATTCAAAATCGAGCCATGAACCGCGATACGGAATGACGCGGGCAGCAAACAGGAACTTGCCGCTGGAATGCGTTTTGCCGCGGTCATGGTCGAACAATACGCCGGGCGAACGGTGCATCTGCGAAACGATCACACGTTCTGTACCGTTGATGATGAAAGTGCCGTTGCCCGTCATCAGGGGCATGTCGCCCATGTAAACGTCCTGCTCTTTAATATCGAGCACAGAGCGGGTTTCGGTTTCCTGATCGACTTCAAACACGATCAGACGCAGCGTCACCTTCATCGGCGCTGCATAAGTGATGCCGCGCTGGCGGCATTCTGTCGTGTCGTATTTCGGCGGCTCAAGTTCGTAATTCACGAAGTCGAGTTCGGCGGTCCCGGCAAAGTCGCGGATCGGAAAAACGCTGCGGAGCGTCTTTTCCAGACCGGACACGTAGTCAATCGACGGATCGGAACGCAGGAACTGCTCATAGCTTTCGCGCTGAACCTCGATCAGATTGGGCATCTGCACGGCTTCGTGGATGTCACCAAAAATCTTGCGGATGCGCTTGGACTTGCTGCCGTTGTGCCGGGGAGCCTTAGCTTTCGTCGCCATAATAGGGCCGTTGCCTCTTCTTCGCGTGTGCGCACCGGCGTGATGCGCCGATGCCTGGGAATATGTGTAAGCGGAAAACTATCGCGTGAGAATCTGACGCAACAAAGGCCGCAAGAGGACGCGTGCCCTTTGGCACCGCCTTCGCAGCCTTGATTCGTTTATCTCACGCAGATGCCGAAACTTCCGTCCTGTGGAGCACCCCCGCGTAAGGCACACCTTGCTCGAAGCTCTTCGGCGATGACGGGCATATAGGGCGGGGGTTGGATTCGGTCAATGGCGCGATGCACGCTAATCGAGCGCTGGACATGGCAGCAGGCCGCCTGCCGATTACGCTGATCCAGTATGAAATTACGGGCGAGGCTGATGAGGCGGCGCTGTTCTGGGAAGCGCAGCCGATCCCATCTGCGGATTGATTCGGTACGCTTTCCTACACGCAGGGCAGCTTGCTTTGTCTGCGGGCATGGATCTTCGTTTCACCCGTTTGCGCATTCTGTCACCGACACCGAAAAATTTCGGACCAGGTGTCACCCTGCCCATATCCGCTGCAAACCCCCGGAAATGCTGGCATCCAGCCCTCTTGTGACGGGTGACAGGGTGTAACCTTCGTCACCCTCTCTCGCTCCACCCGCAGCGCTAAACGCTAATCTCCATATTGTTTTTCAATATTATTGATTGACAATAAACTTCGACTCGGTCATATCGAATTTCAATAACCCCAATCAAGGAGATCGATAAATGACCCGTTACACCTCAAACATCCTCGCCGCATTTGTTGCCGTTGTGATCACTGCCACCAGCCTTTCCGCCATCACGCAGGTTCCTGATCAGCAGCAGCTCGCAATCGCCGCCGCACCCGTGCTGGCCTGATTTCGACATCCATTTCACGGAGACATTGATATGACCGTATCAAGCCGACCCAACGACCTGCTTTTGCTCATCGGCAAAGTGCTCGCTATTTTTATGCAGATCATCATGGTCATCGCAGCCATCGCGCTGGTGATCGGCGCTGGCGCATTGGTGATTTTCAGCGGAGATATTGCCGCTGAAGCTGCCGCCGAATTTGGCAATGATGCGGGCGACCTTCCCGGCTTTGCATTGGCAGGCGTCATGCTTATCGGCCTCGCGATGGTTGCCACGATGTATTTCTTCTTCGACAAGCTGCGGCTGATCATCGACACCGTTGGCGAAGGCGACCCTTTCCTGCCCGAAAATGCCACGCGGCTGAATGTGATGGCATGGCTCCTTCTCGGCGTGCAAGTGCTCGGGATACCGGCAATGGGCTTTGGCCTGTTCCTCGCCAAATGGGCGGACGAGATCGAGAATGCCGATGTCACCATTGACGCCGGGCTCGACCTGTCAGGTGTGCTGATGGTGATCGTACTCTTCATCCTCGCCCGTGTGTTCCGCATCGGCGCTGAAATGCGCGATGATCTTGAAGGGACCGTCTGATGGGCAAGCATATCTCAGCGCTCTCACATTCTGCGTCCGCCAACATCCTGCGCGCCGGAATGGCCGTTACCGCCGGTTTCACATTACTCATGGTGGTTCTGGCTGTCTTATCGGTCACCCATAGTGATCAAGCCTTCGCCGCGGTGCAGACCCATTTTGCCGAGCCTGCATCCTTCTATCCAACCGCAACCGTAGCATCGCTGCTGCTGATGATCGGAGCGTTTTCGGCAATTGGCTGGGCAATATTCCAGCAGACCAGCGTGGTTCATAAAACCTCCCGCGAAGGCAAATTCATCAGCGTGCAAAATGCCGACAGGTTGACCATCATCGCTGTGCTGATCGCACTCATAGAGCTGGCCCGTTACCCCATCGCAAGCGTGGCCTTGAGTGTGGAAACCGCGTTTAAAGGGCCGACTTCTGAAGTCGCGGCAGGAGCGCCGGTTTCCGGGCTGATCGCCGCCGCCGTCTTTCTCGCCATCGGCTCCGCAATCCGCACAACCGCCCAGCAAACCAATGCCAATGCCAACATTAAGGGAGGCAGCGCATGACAGACCCAAAACTAGAAGGAGCCAATATCGTGGTGAAACTCGATGATCTGCTGCACGAACGCCGCATGACCCTGACTGAATTGGCAGACCGTGTGGGCCTGACGCTGGCCAATCTTTCCATCCTGAAAACCGGCAAGGCCAAGGCCATCCGCTTCTCAACGCTCGAGGCGATCTGCCGCGAACTGGAATGCCAGCCAGGCGACTTGCTGGGATATGGCGGGGGGGAGGTGTAATGCACCCCGCCCAACCTTTCAGCGGCCTGACGCGGCTTCGCACCAATATGTTGCGCTTTGCTTATGTGCCGCTCGCCTTTGGACTGGCTGCGGTGCAATTGCCACTGCTGGCTCAACTTGGCTCGCAAACGGAGATAATGGAAGGTGCTGTAACAGCGATGCTTAGCGCGCTTTGTATCCTGAGCTTTGTAGGGCTTTGGCGGCCCATTGCGATGCTGCCGCTGCTGGTGTTTGAGGTCTTGTGGAAGGCGCTGTAGATGGCGCTGGTCGGCCTTCCGGCATGGCTTGCCGGGCCGCTCGATCCGTCCATTGCTGACACCATGTTTGCGTACGCATTGGTGGTGCCGATCATCCTGCTGGTGCCATGGGGCTTTTCCTTGCGTAAGTTGATCGGCTCGGCAACACCGCGAGTTTCACAGTCTGTCGCAGGCTGATGTGCCCACTTCGCTTGCATGAGACGGTGTTTCGGCTAAAATAGCTTCCGCTTTGCACGAGAAATTCAAAAACTAAGGAAAAAATCCCATGAAGAAGATTATGCTGGTTGCAGCACCGTTTGCTTTCGCCCTTACCGCCTGTGACGGCCCTGCCGAAGAAGTGGGCGAAGAAATGGACGATGTCACAGAAGCACAAGCTGAAGTGATGGACGAACAGTCCGACGTTCTCGAAGCGCAGGCTGAAATGGCTGAAGACGCTGGCAATACCGGCGAAGCTGCCGAGCTCGAGGCCGAAGCTGAAAGTCTCGAAGACGCTGCTGACGAAATTTAACCGGAAGCGGGTGCCGCGCGGCACCCGCAACCCGGCGCAAGGATAGGTCGAGAGCCAAGCATTGTGCTTGACTCATCTGTCCAAATCCGTAGAGGCCCGCCTTTGACTGGCGGGCCTTTGCGCGTCAGTCATCCGTCCAAGACAGTTGGTGACCGGGATTTGCCGGTCTTAATTTCCAGCCTAGACGGGGACAGAGTTTTCGGCGTCGCCTTTGTGCTTCGCCAATCGCGTGATGCGTCACGCACCTCCTTCCCCATCAATGGACTTTGCTGCGAGGCATGAGCCTCGTGGTGATTTGAGCCGGTCGGTCGCGCCACATTGGTGCGTTCGGCCATAGTGAAGGAGTACGGCATGGATCGTTCGCAAAAAACCGAAGCGGTCGCTCAGCTGAACGAAGCTTTCCAGAGTGTTGGCGTGGTGGTTGTCACCCGCAACCTCGGCCTGACGGTGGACCAGTCCACTGATCTGCGTGGAAAGATGCGTGATGCTGGCGCGACTTACAAGGTTGCGAAGAACCGTCTCGCCAAGCTCGCCCTGACAGACACCGATTACACCGGCATCGAGGAATACCTCACCGGTCCCGTCGGCCTCGCCTGGTCGGAAGACCCGGTCGCGGCCGCCAAGGCAGCAGTCGAATTCGCCAAGGCGAACGACAAGCTGGAAATCGTTGGTGGCTCGATGGGCACGCTGGTTCTGGATGAAGCTGGTGTGAAGTCTTTGGCTTCGATGCCCAGCCTCGACGAACTGCGCGGCACAATCGTTGGTCTTGTCAACGCCCCGGCGACGAAAATCGCCCAGGTTGTCAATGCCCCCGCTGCCAAGCTGGCGCGTGTTTTTGGCGCATTTGCCGCCAAGGACGCCGCGTAAGAGACGCTTTCTCGCACACGATACGAAACAATGGGGCGCATCTGCCCCGCCTAATTTTGGAGTGATACATCATGGCTGATATTGCCAAGCTTGTTGAAGAACTGTCGAAGCTTACTGTTTTGGAAGCCGCTGAGCTGGCCAAGACTCTTGAAGAAGAGTGGGGCGTTAGCGCCGCTGCTGCTGTTGCTGTTGCTGGCCCTGCTGCTGGTGGCGGCGAAGCTGTCGAAGAGAAGGACGAATTTGACGTCATCCTGACCGGCGACGGTGGCAAGAAGATTCAGGTCATCAAGGAAGTCCGTGCTATCACGGGTCTCGGCCTGACCGAAGCCAAGGGCCTCGTCGAAGGCGCGCCTAAGCCCGTCAAGGAAGGCGTGAACAAGGCAGAAGCCGAAGAAATCAAGGGCAAGATCGAAGCTGCAGGCGGCACGGTCGAACTCAAGTAATTAAGGCTCGCTTCGGCGAGACTTACAGCAAATGTCGTGGGTGTCTTGAAGCGCCTGCGGATAGGAGGGCGGTACCGCAAGGTGCCGCCCTTTTTTTGTTTGGGTCAGAACAAGGCAATATACCAGACAGAGAAAATCCCTTGTATGATCCAAGATACTTCGACACAAACCTTCAGGGGTTAAGTAACGGGATCGGAGCAAAGAAAAATGACGGCTGAAACGTCAAATTTGCTTGGTATGGCAAAGACCGCTGAACTTGGCGGCAACATGGAAGAAGCTCTAGGCTACTATAATCGAGTGTTGGAGATTGATCCGACAGTCTCTGAAGCTTGGCTAGGCAAGGGACGCGCTGCAGGGTGGCAATCCACGATTGCATATTTCCGACTCCCAGAGTCAATCATCGCGTTCAATCATGCGATTTCAAATGTTGCCGAGTCCGAGAAAGGAACAATTCGCCAAACTACATCCAATGAAGTAAACTCATTAGTAGCGACCCTATACGGGATTTGCCGGGACCATATGGAGGAATTTGCGAACCTCCCCGACACTTGGCAAAACTATCTCAATCAAGTTCGTCAAATGCTAGATGCGCTAGATGAAGCGGAGAGATGGGTTCCAGATGATCGTGTGACATTGGAAAACATCATTCACCTTTCCAAGGACAATTTGGAGGGACATATCTCTCGTGATGAATTGAATTATGGCGCAGAAACCACCCATGGCTTGTCGGCAGAATATGAGCTTCTTCTGCAACAACATTTGGACAGTGCCGTAGCTCGAATGCAAACGATTGATCCAAACTACTCGCCTCCACAAATTGAGAAAAAGGTTGGTGGCGATTGCTTTGTGGTTACGGCTACCATGGGAGATAATCTACACCCATACGCGATCACACTCCGCGCGTTTCGGGATGATACCTTGTCAAAACATGGCTTAGGGCAGTGGCTCATTAACTTGTATTACAACGTTGGTCCGAGGATGGCGGAAATGATCCGCCGTAGCGACGCTTTGCGCGCCGCTTCCTATGTGCTACTCGTCCGGCCCGCAGCGTTACTCGTGAAGCTGATCGCCAATCGCTGAGACCGCGATTTCAACATTGCAGCGCCAGAAGTTAGCCCTTCGACCTATCAGCCAATTTCACAAACACAGCCCGCAGCGCCTTTGGCGAGGCGTCTTCAATTGCGCCGTCGCTTATGCCCTCGCAGGAAAACGTCACGCCGGGCATGGAATCGTCCAGCATATCCCAATCGGGAAACATGCGCTGATCGACGGATGCGGTGTGCGCCAGCTCCGCATTGGCGTGCCGGTCATCAGCGGCAATCTTCGCGTAAAGCGCGTCGATGGCGCTTTCTGGCCCTTCGACCAGTTGCAGATACATATCCTGACGGCAGATCAGCGCGCCGGTAATTCCGTCGCGCTTATTGTTGCGGCGGGCCTGCATGAGAATGCCTGCCAGCATGGCGCGGTCAAAACCGAATGGCCGGGAATGGTAGATAATCTGCTTCACGGCCCGAGCTCCAATGCTGCGCAAGCCGCTGGTCTACGCCAAAGGCTGCCTGTTGGACAGCATTCGCTTTACGCAAAAAGGCTAAAGCTTCAGATTTACCCGCATACCAATCATGTCGATGCCGGGGTTTTGCTGGCTGTCAAAGATCTGGCCTTGGCTGATGTGCATCCAGTGCGCTTCTACCGATGTCCGCTCGCTGACGCGGTAGCCGACGCCGATTTCTGGTTCAAACAGCACGCGGCTGCCAAGGTCTGTACGAAAACCGGTCGCTTGATTCACGCGGAACTCCGGCCCGTCATGCACCACGATGCCGATGCCGGGGCGAACATAGACCGGACCATTGCCGATGGTCCACGCCACGCCAACGCCAGCAAAGGAGGTATCGCCCGAAGTGTTGAGCGAACCGAGGATGTAGGGCTCTGGCGAGCCGATAAAGCTGAGCGCCTCAATCCCGTCGAAGCGGATGCCAGCGGCAATATCGACGGAGCCGCTTTCGCCCGTGTCGAACGTGAACGGCGTGTCGACGCCGTGGGCATAGACACCGCCAAACACCTCCTGCGCATGGGCGGAAGCTGGCAGGGCGAGGCTGGCGGCGCAGAACGCGGCGCATGTCATGATCTTGTGCATGACAGACAGATTGGCAAAGCAGGGCTTTCGGAAAGCTGACCCAATTGTAAAACTTCCTTGCAAGGGCATGTGGCGGCAAGGTCGCAGCGAAGTGGCAATCGCGCCGCAGAACAACACCAAGGCTTCACGCCGCCCCCTCGCCCGCCTATCCGGACCGGCTGCACACCCCACAGGCACGCAGCGATCAATTATGCGGCCTATTGCTAATCTTCCTACGCCCAGCTGGAAAGCCGAGACGCGCGAAACCTTCCGCATGGCAGCGCCATTGGCGTCGGCGAACCTGTCGCAGATGCTGACTTACGCGATTGATGTGATGTTCATTGCGCGGCTGGGGGCAGACGAGCTGGCAGCATCTGCGCTTGCCATTGCAGTGTTCGGGCTGATCGTGTGGAGCTTGCAGGCACTGACCGGAGCGGTTGCGCCGATCATGTCAGCAGAGCTTGGCGCGCGCGGCCCTGCCCTGCGCCCGGTGCGGCGCGCCATGCGTATGGCGTTGTGGCTGGCGCTGATCGTTTCTGTATTTGGCATGGCCCTATGCGCGCTCGCCGGGCCATTGATGCGCGTGACGGGGCAGGAACCGCGCATCATCGCGCTGGCTGTATCCTACATGGAAGTGCTGCTGTGGTCGGTCACGCCGATGGTGGTTGCAGGGGTGCTGCGCAGCTATGTCTCGACTTTGGGCAGGCCAATCTTTGCAACGCTGATTACCGCCATTGGCATCGGCGTGAATGCGCTGGGCAATTACGCCTTCATCTTCGGAAATCTGGGCGCGCCTGCGATGGGACTGCCCGGAGCCGCGGTGGCGACATTCATCACATCGATGGCGATTCTGGCCATGTATGCGGCATTCATCCGCTTTGACCCGCGCCTGCACCGCTATCACATCATGGGTTTTTTCTGGCGGCCCGATTGGGCGCGCTTCAAGGATATCGTTCGGATCGGCACGCCCATTTCCGTCACCATTGTGGCAGAGGCAGGCGTGTTCGGTGCTGCGGCTTTCCTGATGGGACGCATTGGCGGGCTGGAACTGGCCGCGCATACGCTGGCGCTGAACATTGCCGCATTTGCTTTCCAAGTGCCTTTTGGTGTGGGGCAAGCGGCAACCATCCGCGTCGGCTATTTCTACGGCGCGCGCGATCCTGTGGGCATGGCGCGCGCTGGCTGGACCAGCATTGCGATGGGCACAGGCTTTATGGTGCTGACCTGCGCTGCGATGATATTCGCCCCGCAAGCGCTCTTGTCCGTCTATGTTGATGTCAGCGATCCCGCCAATGCCGATCTGATCAGACTGGCAGCTGGATTTTTGATGATTGCTGCGGCGTTCCAGCTGGTTGATGCAGTGCAGGCCGTGGCGGCAGGCGCGCTGCGCGGCTTGCAAGATACCCGCATCCCGATGTGGATCGCGATCTTTTCGTACTGGGTGCCGGGCTTCGGTCTGGCGACTGGCCTTGGCCTTTATACCCCGCTTGCCGGGACAGGTGTCTGGATTGGCTTGGCAATTGGATTGGCATTTGCCGCCACCTTGCTGCTATATCGCTGGCAGAGCCGCGACAAACTTGGCTTGACCGCGCGCACATCGTAACCATTTGCACTGTACCCGGCATGGCTGCGGCATGTTGCAAAAATTCGCGAAATTTTTTGCCGCTCAGCCCATTGACTCTTTGCCGCTTCAGCACCATTTCCGCGCCGCTGGCACTCTCAACCGGAGAGTGCCAATTGTTACAACACTCATCTTAGGAAGAGGTCATCATTATGGCATTCCGTCCCTTGCACGACCGCGTGCTGGTCCGCCGTATCGAAGCCGAAGAAAAAACGGCCGGCGGCATCATCATTCCCGATAGCGCCCAGGAAAAGCCAAGCGAAGGCGAAGTCGTCTCCGTTGGCAATGGCTCCAAGGCCGAAGACGGCACCGTTACCCCGCTCGACGTAAAGGCAGGCGACCGCGTGCTTTTCGGCAAGTGGTCCGGCACCGAAGTCAAGATCGCTGGCGAAGACCTGTTGATCATGAAGGAAAGCGACATCATGGGCGTGATCGGCTGAGCCGGCACACCTCAGATACGTTTCCAACACTCAATTAATTTCCAGGAGAAACCAACATGGCTGCTAAGGACGTAAAGTTCGGCCGCGACGCTCGCGAACGCATCCTCAAGGGCGTTGATACGCTCGCCAACGCTGTAAAGGTCACGCTCGGCCCCAAGGGCCGCAATGTCGTGCTCGACAAGAGCTTCGGCGCACCTCGCATCACCAAGGACGGCGTTACCGTCGCCAAGGACATCGAGCTTTCAGACAAGTTTGAAAACATGGGCGCTCAGATGCTGCGCGAAGTCGCCAGCAAGGCCAATGATGCTGCCGGTGACGGCACCACCACTGCCACCGTGCTTGCTCAGGCCATCGTTCGCGAAGGCATGACTGCGGTTGCTGCCGGCATGAACCCGATGGATCTGAAGCGCGGTATCGACCTCGCTGTGACCAAGGTTGTTGCCGATCTGCAGGGCCGCTCCAAGGCCGTTTCCGGCTCTGCCGAAATCGCACAGGTCGGTATCATTTCCGCCAATGGCGACAAGGAAGTCGGCGAGAAGATCGCTGAAGCCATGGAAAAGGTCGGCAAGGAAGGCGTCATCACCGTTGATGAGTCCAAGGGCCTCGAATTCGAGCTTGAAACCGTTGAAGGTATGCAGTTCGACCGTGGCTATCTGTCACCATACTTCGTAACCAACCCGGAAAAGATGACTGTCGAACTCGACGATCCTTACATCCTGATCCACGAAAAGAAGCTTTCCAACCTGCAGGCCATGCTGCCTGTGCTGGAAGCCGTGGTGCAGGCCGGTCGTCCGCTGCTGATCATCGCTGAAGATATCGAAGGCGAAGCGCTGGCCACTCTGGTGGTCAACAAGCTGCGCGGCGGCCTGAAGGTCGCAGCCGTGAAGGCTCCGGGCTTTGGCGATCGCCGCAAGGCGATGCTGCAGGACATTTCGATCCTGACCAATGGCGAGATGATTTCCGAAGACCTCGGCATCAAGCTGGAGAATGTCGGCCTGTCCATGCTGGGTGAAGCCAAGCGCGTCACCATCGACAAGGACAACACGACCATCGTTGACGGTTCGGGCGATCAGGAAGCGATCAAGGCACGGGTCGAGCAGATCCGCGCACAGATCGACACCACTTCGTCTGACTATGACAAGGAAAAGCTGCAGGAACGTCTCGCGAAACTTGCTGGCGGCGTTGCCGTGATCAAGGTTGGCGGCGCTTCTGAAGTTGAAGTGAAGGAACGCAAGGACCGCGTCGATGATGCGCTCCACGCAACCCGCGCTGCTGTCGAAGAAGGCATCGTGCCCGGCGGCGGTACGGCATTGCTCTATGCCACGAAGGCTCTCGAAGGCCTTGCTGGCGAGAACAATGACCAGACACGCGGTGTTGAAATCGTGCGTCAGGCGATCCTCGCTCCTGTCCGCCAGATTGCAACGAATGCGGGCCATGACGGCGCGGTCATTTCGGGCAACCTGTTGCGCGAAGCTGACGAAACGCAGGGCTTCAATGCGGCAACTGACACCTACGAAAACCTGGTGGCAGCTGGCGTGATCGACCCGACCAAGGTCGTGCGCACGGCTCTGCAGGATGCAGCATCTGTTGCCGGCCTGCTGATCACCACCGAAGCCGCGATTGCAGAAATCCCGGAAGAAAAGGGTGCCGGACCAGCCATGCCCGATATGGGCGGCATGGGCGGAATGGGCGGCGGCATGGGCTTCTAAGCCCTCCACCGATCCGAAGCTTACAGAAAGGCCCGGCGGGAGCGATCCTGCCGGGCCTTTTCTTTTGCGTGAGGCCGCGTCATGGTCTGCGCCAACATTTTCACGATTTGAGGGAATCATCCGCCATGAAAAGACTCGCCGCGCTCCTGCTCGCTTCTGTTGCCGTTTCCAGCTGCGGGCAGTCCTCCGCAGTCGCAACCATTGAATGCGCGACCACGCAAACAGAATGCATCAACGGCTGGTTTGACGAGCGGTTTGACGAATTGCTGGCCTACAGCCCGATGATGCAGACCAGTCTCGGGATGAAAACCGATTATGACCAGATCGACGATATGAGCCTGGCCGCGCTGGAGCTTCAGCGCGAGTGGTGGCAAGCGACCACCGCCGAAATGGAAGCCAATTTCGACTATGATGAATTGTCGGAAGATGCGCAGGTCAGCTACGACATGTGGAAATTCCGCGCGGAGCAGGCCGAGAACGCCGCAGAGTTTCGCGAACAGCAATTCATCCTGCACCAAATGGGCACTGCGCATTCGGGATTGCCGACTTTCCTGATGAACCAGCACACGGTTGAGAACGAGGCTGAAATGGAAGCCTATATCTCTCGCATCGGCGGCATCGCCACGGCCATGGACCAGTTGCTTGAACGGGCACAGGCCAATGCAGAGGCCGGCACCCGGCCACCGCGCTTCGCTTATGATGCCGTAATCGACGAATCGCAAAAGCTGACGAGCGGCGCGCCGTTTGACGATGGCGAACCTTCTGCCCTTTGGACAGCGACCGAGGAACGGCTGGACAGCCTTGTCGAGAGCGAGGCCATTACTGCAGAGCGCGCCGACGAACTGCGCGAAGAGGCCCGCACTGCACTGACCGAGCAACTTGCCCCTGCCTATGCCCGCGTGGCCGAATGGTACACTGCGGACCGGGAAAACGCCGATGCCGAAGCACAAGGCGTGAGCGCGTTGAGCGGCGGCGAAGATTTCTACAATTACAACCTCGGCGTGATGACCACGGCGGATCTGACGGCAGATGAAATCCACCAGATCGGTCTTGATGAAGTCGCGCGGATTCGCGGAGAGATGGAAGCCATCAAAGAGCAGGTCGGCTTTGAAGGCGACTTGCAGGAATTTTTCACCTTCGTGCGGGAAGACGACCAGTTCTTCTTCCCCAACAATGATGCCGGCGCGCAGATGTATATCGACACCGCGCAGGAGCATCTGGATTTCATCAATACGCGCCTGCCCGATTTCTTCGGCACGCTGCCTGCCGCTCCATTGGAAGTGCGCCGGGTGGAGCCTTTCCGCGAGCAGGATGGCGCGCCGCAGCACTATCAGACGGGATCGGTCGATGGCTCTCGCCCCGGCATCTATTACGCGCATTTGTCCGACATGCGGGCGATGGCCATTCCGCCGCTGGAGGTGATCGCCTATCATGAAGGCAATCCGGGCCACCACATGCAGCTTTCCATCGCGCAGGAGCTGACCGGCATCCCGAAATTCCGCTCGCAAGGATATTACCTGTCAGCTTTCGGTGAAGGCTGGGCGCTGTATTCAGAGCTGCTGGCGAAAGAAATGGGGGCTTACGAAGACCCGTATTCCGACTTTGGCCGCCTGACGACAGAGATGTGGCGTTCCATCCGGCTTGTGGTGGATACAGGCATCCATTCGAAGGGCTGGAGCGAGCAGGAAGCAGTCGATTATTTCCTGGCCAATTCACCCATTCCCGAAACGACATCGCGCACCGAAGTTCAGCGCTATTTCGTGATGCCGGGGCAGGCGACGTCCTACAAAATCGGGATGCTGAAAATTCAGGAATTGCGCGCCCGGGCAGAAGAGACGCTCGGCGATGATTTCGACATTCGCGGCTTCCACGACACGGTGCTGGACGGCGGATCGATGCCGCTGTCAATTCTGGAATCACGGATCGATAGCTGGATCGCGAGCGAACAGGCAGGCTGACCAAGTCTGGCGCGCAAAAAAGGGCCGGAGGAGCGATCCCCCGGCCCCTTTGTATCTGCTATTCTATTTCCACAAATGGCCCGCACCGAATGATATTTCCGCGCCCCAATAGCCTTGGAAAAGCAGCGCCGCAGCCAGCATATACAGCAGGCCGCGATAGGCCGCCGGAAAGTCGCCACGCTTCATAGCAAGCCAAGCGACCACCGGGCCGAGAATTCCGAGGCCAGAGCCGACCCAGCGGTGCCACTGCATCGTATTGTCGCCGCCGAACCACAGACCTGTGTGTATCCACCCGAACACCGCCGCGACAAACGCTGTCGCGCCGCCAACAATCGTCATGAATGCCGCGGCATCGCCAAGCTTATCTGACCCGCGCCAATCAGCGAAAAACTGCGCAAAGGCTCCGACCAGCAGCAGCGCGATGGGAAAGTGCACACTGGCCGGATGGAGGTTGGTCAGCAGCGTGAAGAAACCACCCGACGCCCCTTCTGCCGCAGACTCTGCAGACGCTTCGTGAGGTAGAATTTGAGCACTTTGCGCCAGTTCGCTGGCGACCTCCATCTCAGCACCGGCCTGTGCGTTTGAAGGCTCGGCAGCTTGTTCAGCGGCTTCGCCATGAACATGCCCTTCGTGCGCTGTTGCAGCCTGCGGTAAGGTCGCTGCCAGAAGCAGGATCGTCACAATCGTGAACACCGCCGCTTTCCCGCGTGTGAATAGATTTCTCGTCATATCCCTGTCCTTTTGAAAAAAGGGAGGACACGGCGGCTGGATTCTAGGGCCAGCCGCCGCGCCGCAAGCGTCAAAAGGCTTTTTGAACGCCGAAGGTGAGCGTGAACTCATTCGGCATTTGTGGACCGTTCAGGTCCTGAACCACCGGAATTCCGGCTTCGACTCCCAATCGCCACGATTCCAACGGGCCGCCGGTGGCCACGAAGTTCACACCGGCAATCGCGGTTACCCGCTCCCCGCCGTGATAATCGGGATTGGCTGTCTGGACGGGCCCGATGATTTGCCCGTCGATCCCGTCGATGGGGCCAATGGTTTCCGCCTCGATCCGGCCCGATACCGCCACTGCAGGATCAAGCGCGTAGGCAAGCCAAGCCGTCGCCTTGTACCGGTCGCCATAACTATAGCCTTGATCATTATCGCCCAGCCGAACGGTCGCGCGTGCTTGCGCACCCCAGCCGAGTGTCTCTGACTGGCCGCGCCATGTGATGCCGGGCTCCAGATCCCATGTGCCTGAGCCCAATTGCATGGGATATGGCAGCCGAACCTCTGCCACTGCGCCCATCGGGGTCAAAGCCTCACCGCTTTGTGTCACCGAGCCAGTCGGTATCGACACACCGGCATTGATATGGATAGTATCGGTCAGCCCGATAAGCGCGGAAACCTTGGTGTCGCCAAAGCCATCTGGTGAAGTGCGAAAATTGCCCAATTCCGCCGTGCCCATGCCGCCCTGATAGGTCACATGGTCCATTTCCTTTGCCACGTAATTGCCCATCACCATCAGCGTCACGTCATCGCTGAGACCGTACATCAGCCCGAGCATGTGCATATCCATGCGCATGGATGTGGGCACGATGCGCAGCGTCGGCGGCTGGCCCGGCAATCCGGTAAAGCGGTTTGGAATGGTGGTGACGATTGTATCGGGATCGACATCGTCTGTGCCGATCTGCGCGCCGCTCATGTCCATATGCATGAAGCGGTAACTGAACATCCATTCCCCTTCGGAATGGCGGTGGTCTCCCATTACTCCGATTGGAGCATGGTCGAGCGCACTGGCTTCATGGTGACGATCATCCGAGTCATCGGCGTATGCGGGGCTGCTGATGGCAGCAATCGAACAGGCTGCGCCAAGCGCGCCAGTGAAAAAGCGTATCATTGGAAATCTCCATTGGAATCTGAAAGTTTGAAAATTCAGATCCGAATGGGTGGCCCTGTCGCCTCATATTGCCGGATAAGGTCGCGCGCAGGCATGCGCTGCAGCACAGAAATTGCATAAGTTTCAAAAACCTTGGCTGCTGCCAGCACCTTGGGGGGCGCTCCGGCAAGGACCGGTCCGCAAGCGGAACAGCACGGGTTGGATCGGCCCGCGTCCTCGCCATGACTATCATGGCCGCTGCCACTTGCTTCACCCTGCTGCATGCCAGCGGCCATATCGCGGTGCATTGGAGCAGAATGCTCTGCCATTTCAGCGCCAGTGTGGTGCTTGTCCTGCTGCATGCTGCCCGGCAGGCAGCATGGCGCCCCAAACACGATCCGCATCGCAATCGAGGCGAGCAACAGAGCATGAAAAAGGGGCGGCAGTCTTTGCGACATGCCGCCCCCTTACGGCCCCGAGGGGCGCAATTCAATCGCTGTTCGGCGAAGCGTTAGCCGCCCATACGGCTGCGTTCTACCGCTTCGATCTGCTCAGCGCTCCATGTCACCGGAAGCTGCGTTTGTGGGTTGAACGTGTCGCCCATCATGGCAGCTTCTGCAGCGGCGATTTCTTCGGCTGTCAGATGCTCGCTAGGCTCAAGTTCGAATACATCGATGCCGCGCGCGATTTCAGTCGCGTAGATGCGGCCATTGTACCAATAGACAGACCAGTATCCACCTGTGACCAGCTGATCTTCATCTACCGGGCCACGGTCGAAATAGGCGATTTCAAACGGATTGTCGGGATCGGTGAAATCAATCACTGACAGACCGCCCTGATACCATGCCTGCACGAAGATATCGCGGCCAGGGACCGGAATGATCGAGCCATTGTGCGCAACGCAGTTTTCCATGTCGCTTTGCGCAGCGGGCAGCTTGTAAGTGCCGCGCCGTTCCAGCTTGCCATCAACGATTTCATAAAAGGCATTTGCGCCCCATGTGCGCGGGTCTGCTGCCTGACAGCGCGGACGGCCACCGCCGCCCCATTCATCAGTGAACAGCACGACCGTGCCGTCATTGTTGAACGTGGCAGAGTGCCAATAGGCAAAGCCATCGTCCGTCACAGCGTCCATACGCACGGGATTGTAGGGATCGGAAATGTCCATGATGATGCCATTGCCCGAACAGGCGCCCGCTGCGATGTTCAAAGTCGGGAACACCGTGATATCGTGGCACTGATCGGTTGGCCGAGTGTCTTGCGTGCCTTCGCCATGGTCCCCGCCAAGCCACAGGCCAGCGATGTTCCCTTCATCATCAGCAAAAACGCGCGGGCTGGACGTGATGCGCGATGCTGCCGGATTGGCGAGCGGGATTTCGATCACATCAATGCTGAACAAGGCCGTGCGGCCATCGCCCGGAATAAAGCCGATGCAGCCTGCAAGCTCTTCCTCATCGCGCACGCCTGCCGTGCCCGAGTTGTAGACAACGATCCGCTCTTCATTGGCTGTGACAACAGAGTGCGTGTGACTGCCACGGCAAGTCTGCACCTGGCCAACCTGTACTGGAGCGCGAATGTCGGAAATGTCGAAGATGCGCAAACCGCGGAAACGCTCTGCACTCACATCTTCGGAAACTCCATTGCGTCCGCAATCGACACGGCCGCGTGTTTGCTCGACACTCATAATCAGGATGTCGCCAACAATGGAAACATCCCCCTGACCGCCGGGACAAACGACGGAGCTGATCAGCTCTGGAACGCCATCGGCATCAAGCTGATAGGCGTTGAAGCCGTGATAATTGCCGGCCACCATCATATCGCCAGAAAAGGCCATGTCGGTATTGGCAAAGCTGAGAAGTCCGCCCCGCTGCGCATAACGTGTAGGAGGGGCTGGCGCGGCTTCTTCGGGATCAGCTTCTTCCGCCTCTTCCGCAACGGCTTCGGCAGCTGCCTCCATCGCTGCCATATGGTGGCCCGCGTGCTCGTCCTCCTCTGCGGCAACTTCAACTGGCGGCAGAACCATCCGCCCTCCACTTGGGTTGGCAGGATCAAAGAAGCCCGCTGGCTTGCGCAGGAAAGTCACATGCCGCAAATTGCTGATCGCTTCTTCCGCATCGAACAGGCCGCCAGCCAGCCCGGTGCGCGGATCTTCTGACAAAGCTGCCAATGCAGTTGTCATCTGGACAATTTCAGCCTGTTGGTCGGAACGGATTTCGCTGGTGAAGTCATACAGAACCGGGTCGGTTGCTGTGCCTTGCACGCTGAGCAGATCGCGCACCATTGTCAGCGCGCCTTGGTGGTGATTGATCATCATCAGGAGGAACAGGCGGTCGAATTCGACACCGCTGGCAGCGGCGAGTTCAGCCATCTGCGCAGGAGACGCCATGCCTGCCATTCCGGAGTGATCCATATGGTCCATATGATCCATGCCGCCCATAGACACCGGCTGACCAATGTCTTCCAGCCATTCACGCATGAAGTTGATTTCGTCGGCCTGGGAGCCGTTGATCCGTCCGGCAACTGCCGTCACGGTCTCATCATTGGTGCGGTCAGCGACCAGGGCAACCATATCCACTGCCTGCTGGTGGTGGACTATCATGTCCTGCATGAAACTGATGTCGGCGGGCAGGTAATTTACCCGAGCCAGATTTGTCGCATCATCTTCGCTCAATACCGTTGGCTGAACGCCCGGCGCGCCCGGCTGCACGATTTGCACATCTTGCGCGAAGGCAGGTGCGGTTGATGCCAGTAACATTGCGGCAAGCGAAAGCGTAATTTGTGCAGGACGTCGTGCGATCATCGAAGGCTCCATAAGGTGAGGCATATTGATGTGGATTCGGTGTTGTAGGCACCAAGCCCATAACGATACGCTGCGTCAATACGGAACAACGTTTGCGTCGCAACAGCCCCAGGCCTACTCTACCCGCCGGGACAGACTGGGGAGACGATAATGCGGACCTTACTGATCATTGCAGCGCTTTCGGCGACGACCGTGCTGGCAAGCTGCAATTCGGACGAAGACGCGCAAACCGAAGCTGTCGCAAACGAATATGATGCCCGGCAATATATGCAGGCGATCAATGATATTGCGCGGCTGGACGATCAGGAACAGGATGAGGCACGCAAGCCGGGCGAGCTGTTGGCCTTTGCGCAAATCGACACGGGCGATGTGGTCGGTGATTTCATTATGGGTGGCGGGTACGTCACACGGCTGCTTGCGACTGCCGTTGGCGCAGATGGCAAAGTCTTCGCTTTCCAGCCGGACGAATTCATCGCTTTCAATCCGGATTACGGCCCGCAGCAAGATGACACTGTTCGGCGCTATTCCGATGATGACGGAAATCCGGTCACGGTATTTCCGTTACGCGCTCCGTTAACCCAGCCCGGCTGGCCTGAACCGCTCGACACGATCATCACGGTCATGAACTTCCACGATCTGTATCTAGAACAATTCCCGGAAGGCACAGCCGAAGATGGCGCTGCGATGCTGTTTGATTCGTTGAAGCCCGGCGGCACGCTGGTGGTGGTCGATCATTTGGCATTGGACGGAGCCGGGGCAGAGGCCGCCAATACGCTTCACCGCATGGACGCCGATCTGGCTTTGGCCACGCTGACTGCTGCCGGTTTCGAAATGGATGCGCAAAGCGATCTGTTTGCGCAGCCAGATGATCCGCGAACGGAAAACGTGTTCGAGGATTCTATCCGCGGGCGCACTGACCAATTCGCATGGCAGCTGCGCAAGCCGGAATAGGCGATTTCACGGGCACTTTCACAGGGCTTGAGCGTTTTGCCCATAAGCGTTTTTGGAAGAAGGAACCCGTCATGAAATGCCCTCACAAAGCACATATCGCGCTGGTCGATGGAGCCCGGTTCGTGCTGCTCCGCAATGATGGACAGATTTTCGAACCCAAACTGGCCAAGGTGGCAGAACCATCGCTCGACCCGACCAACTACAGCGCCGGCGTAAAGCATCAGGACCGGTCTGGGCAGATCAAGGGCAATACGGACCTGGACGAGCTTGCCCATGCTGCGGCTGCGGCAGATTGGCTCAATGCCAAAGCCATTGCGGGGGAAATGAACGACCTTGTGGTCATCGCCGATCCCAAAACCTTGGGCGAAATGCGCCGCCATTATCACAAGGAACTGGAAAAGCGGCTGGTGGGGGAGATCGATAAGGCGCTAACGGGCGAACCGATTGACCGTATCGAAAAGGCAATAGCAGCAGCCTGATTGCGCTGAATTTGCCCTAAACTACGTAGAATGACTCAACACGCCGTCAATCTGGCGCAATTCATCGCGTGGCTATCGTCATCCTTTTACATGTTAAGCAAATGATAAGCATGTTTGTGACATGGCGGTGATATGAAATTTAATCAACTCAGTCGTTTCGTTTCGCTGGTGGCGCTTGCAATTGCGCCAGTTGCGCCTGCTTATGCCCAGACGGACGGGTTTGAAACCGCGTTTGACAACGCGTTTGGCACCGAAGTGCGCCAACCGCGCAACTACGCGCCGGATCTGGAAAGTGCGCTTGAAATTCGGATTGCGCAGCTTGCGAATGGCAGTGAAGGCCGCATTGGCGTGGCCGCTGTCGATATGGCAACGGGCCAAGCGATCTCCATCCTTGGTGATCAGCGCTTCCCCATGGCCAGCACCAGCAAGATTGCTATTGCTGCAACCTATCTTGAAGGCGTTGATCAAGGCCGGTGGAGCCTGACTAGCGAGTTTCCATTGCTTTGGGCAGTTCGCTCGCAGCCGTTCTCAACCCATGCCGCTCCGGTACGCCGGGGCGAGTATATGACCGCGCTGGAATTGATCGATATTATGATCACGCGCAGTTCCAATCCTGCCACCGACGCAATGATCGCGGCTGTCGGCGGAGTTGAAGCCGTGAATGACTGGGCGCGCCGTGCGGGCCTTGAGGATTTTAGTCTGGACCGCGATATTGCCACGCTTGTTCGTGACGATGGCGAATATGATCCGGCCACACATATCGATGTGCGGGACAGCGCTTCGCCAGAGGCGATGGTACACATGCTGGCAGGGCTTTATCAGGGCCGCTGGCTCAGCCGTGCAAGCCGTGAAGTGATTATCGATGCAATGGAACGCTGCCGCACCGGAAGGCGCCGCATTCCTGCGCTGATGCCAAACAATGTCACTGTGGCGCACAAAACCGGTTCGCTAAACAACACGTCCAGTGATATTGGCATTCTGACAGGACCGGATGGACGCTCTATCGCTGTAGCTATTTACGTCACCGGGCAAGGCAGCCGGCTTAATCGGGAACGCCGTATTGCATCAATCGCGCGCGGTATTTACGATGGCTATCAGGAAGAAGCGGCGCGCAATTATGCCAGCGCCAATTATCGCAGTTCTTCAAGCACCCGCTAATTCTGCTGCGTTTGGGTTTCGGCCTATATCGCCGAGCTAGGTCCCCAAGAATATCTCGCACCAAAAAAGGGCGCGGCCATCGCTGGCCACGCCCCTCTTTTTGGTCGGAAAAATCCGCCGAGTGTATTACTCAGCGATTTCTTCTTCCATTTCCATTTCGGCTTCGTCGGTTGCAGCGTCTACGTTAGCAGCAGCTTCATCCATTTCGGCGCCGGCTTCGTCAACCATTGCATCCATGCTGTCGCCAGCGGCGTCTGCATTGGTTTCCAAGTCAGCCATTGCGCCTTCGGCAGTAGCTTCTGCATTTTCTTCAGTAGCTTCCGAACAAGCGGAAAGGCTGAGAGCTGCGCCAGCAATTGCGGCGGCGAGAACGATCTTACGCATAGGTTTGAACCCCTTTGTCTGCGATTATCCGAAACGGGCAACTTACCCGTTCCACCAGTCAGCCACGTGGCCAACTTGATTGCCTAATTAAGGCCACAATTGGGCAAGCGCAAGGAAAATATGGCCTAATTGGGGCAGAATCATGTCGATAACATGGCACTCTATCCGTAAAACTTGGTTGCTGACCAGCGGCAAACTGCGTGCTAGCAGGCGCATATGGCCGAAAAACAGCATCTCTACCTGGTCGATGGTTCGGCCTATATCTTCCGCGCATATCACCGGCTTCCGCCGCTCACGAACCCCGAAGGCACGCCTGTTGGGGCGGTTTACGGATACACGACCATGCTGTGGAAGCTGGCGCAAGACCTTGATGATGCGGACGGGCCAACGCATCTTGCGGTGGTCCTGGACAAGTCGAGCAAGACCTTTCGCAATGAAATCTACAGCGAATACAAGGCGAATCGCCCTCCCCCACCCGATGATCTGGTCCCGCAGTTCCCGCTGATTCGCGATGCGACCCGCGCTTTTTCGCTTCCAATGATCGAAGAGCCTGACGTTGAGGCGGACGATATGATCGCCAGCTATGCCCTCGCTGCGCAGCGTAAAGGTTGGGACGTAACCATCGTGTCCTCTGACAAGGATCTGATGCAGCTGGTTGGCGAAGTCGATGGTGCACGAATTGATATGCTCGATACGATGAAGGACGCCCGTCTCTTCATTCCGGAGGTTGAGGAAAAGTTCGGCGTTGCGCCGCATTTGCTGGGAGATGTGCTGGCGCTGATGGGCGATACGGCAGACAATATTCCAGGCATTTATGGCGTTGGCCCCAAGACCGCGTCCAAGCTGATTGCCGAAAACGGCTCGCTGACCGCCGCGCTGGATGCCGCACCGGACATGAAGAAGTCGAAGCTGAAGGAACGTCTGCTCGAAGGACGCGAGATGGCAGAGCTTAGCCGCGTGCTGGTAGAACTGCGCTCTGATTGCCCCCTGCCGATTGCCATTGATGACATGAAGCTGGGCGGTATTCCGCCGGAACCGCTGGCACAATTCCTTGAAACGCACGGCTTCCACTCTCTGCTCAAACGGCTGGATGCAGGCGCAGGCAGCCCGGGCCGGACAACCAATCTTGATCCGGCCAAGGCCGAAATGGCCGGCGCACTAGGCGCTTCGCAAGGCCATTCGCAAGCATTGCCAGACATGCCAGCGGTGGACCGAAGCACATATGAATGCGTGCAGACGATGGAGCGACTGGAACACTGGATCGCCCGCGCTGCCGCCGCCCGGCTTGTCGCGGTTGATACCGAAACCAGCGCGCTGGATGCCATTTCCGCCGAATTGGTCGGGATCAGCCTTGCGCTTGGCCCGAATAATGCCTGCTATATCCCGCTCGCCCATTTGAATGACGGAGGGGGTGGCAGCGACATGTTCGCCCAGAAGCCGGAACAGATTGACCGCGCCGCTGCGATACAGGCGCTGAAGCCGCTGCTGGAAAGCGATGCGGTGATGAAAATTGGGCAGAATATCAAGTACGACATCAACGTGCTTGCGCGCCACGACATCATGGTCAGCCCTGTCGATGATACGATGATTATGAGTTTCGATCTGGACGCAGGCCGCGGTCAGGACGGTATTGGCGGCGGCCACGGCATGGATGAGTTGGCGGAGCGCCACCTTGGCCATACCTGCCTCAAATTCAAAGACGTCTGTGGTACCGGCAAGAAAGCGATCCCCTTTGGCGAAGTGCCGCTGGACCGCGCCACCGAATATGCCGCCGAAGACGCGGATGTAACTTGGCGTCTGCACGCGCTGCTGTCGCACCGTATGCCGGGCGAAGGCGGCGTACGCATTTACCAGCGCGTCGACCGCCCCTTGATCCCGGTGGTCGCGCATATGGAACGCGAAGGCATCAAAGTAGATCGCACTGAACTGGCGCGCTTGTCAGAGACTTTCGCTGGCGAAATCAGCCGGCTGGAAGGTGAAATTCACGCGGAGGCAGGCGAGCCCTTCACCATCGGCAGCCCCAAGCAATTGGGCGAAGTGCTGTTTGATAAAATGGGCTATAAGGGCGGCAAGAAAGGCAAGAGCGGGCAATATTCGACCGATCTCAGCGTGCTGGAACGGCTGGCGAGTGACGGTGCGGACATTGCCAACAAAGTGCTGGAATATCGCCAGCTGTCCAAACTCAAGAGCACCTATACTGATGCCCTGCAGGATGCTATCAACGCCCGCACTAAGCGCGTCCATACAAGCTATAGCCTTGTCGGGGCGCAGACCGGGCGGCTGTCTTCAACCGATCCGAACCTCCAGAACATTCCCATTCGCACCGACATCGGGCGGCAGATCCGCAAGGCTTTTGTGCCCGAAGATGGCAATGTGCTCTTGGCCGCCGACTATTCGCAAATCGAACTGCGGCTTGCCGCCCACATGGCCGATGTCGATACGTTGAAAGACGCCTTTGCCAGCGGAGAGGACATCCACTCACGCACCGCCAAGGAAATGTATGGCGAAGTGACGCGTGACACGCGCGCGCAGGCCAAGACAATCAACTTCGCCATCCTTTATGGCATCAGCCGCTGGGGCCTAGCTGGCCGCTTGGGCGTGGAAGCTGACGAAGCGCAGGCCATGATCGACACCTATTTCGAGCGCTTCCCCGGCATCCAGCGATACATTGTGCGCACGCTGGAAGAGGTGCGAGAGCGCGGCTATTCCGAAACGCTGTTTGGCCGCAAGACGTGGTTCCCGCGGATCAACTCAAAAAATCAGGCAGAGCGTCAGGGAAGCGAACGTGCGGCGATCAACGCACCGATACAAGGCACCAGCGCCGATATCATCAAGCGCGCCATGGTTCGAATGCTGCCCGCGCTCGCCGATGCAGGCCTGCCCAGCGTGCGTATGCTGTTGCAAGTGCATGACGAACTCGTCTTCGAGCTTCCCGAAGGCGATGTAGAAGCCGCCCGCCTGGTGATTGAGCGGGTGATGACCGACGCTGCTTTGCCTGCTGTCGTATTGGACGTACCGCTAGGTATTGAAATTGGCACCGGGCCTAGCTGGGACGACGCGCACTGATCCCTACCACTGACTTTGGTTGTATCCTCTCCCGTCCCCTCCTACGTGCCGCACATGTTTGAAGAATATAATCCGCGAAACTGGAATATCGGCTGGATCGAACTTGGCGAAGCTGCTGTTGTGCTCACAGTTGCGGTTGGCCTTGCGTGGCTGGTTTACCGCATCGCTTTCGCCCTTGTTCTCAAATTGGCGAGCAAGTCGGAATCTCCGATAGACGATATGGTGCTTCAACGCATCCGCAGGCCCATCAAATGGAGCCTGATCGCGGTGGCAATCACGATTGCGGCACAGATCGATCCGACGCTGGCCAAGGTCTGGGAACCGCTGGGGCAGTTCCTGCGGCCTGCATTGCTCGGCTGGATCGCCTATTCGATTATCAAAGCCTACACAGCGGCGATGGAATTGCAGATGGACGCTGCAGCCGATCCTGTTGCGATGCGCAGCCGCCGCACGCGCATCGCCATCCTTTCGCGCACCGCGACCGTCGCGATTATCGTGATAACTGTCGGCTTGATGCTGTTCACAATTCCGGCTGTGCAAACCATCGGCGCGACAATGCTGGCGTCTGCCGGATTGGCAGCGTTGGCCGTCGGTGCTGCCGCGCAGCCTGCCTTGAAATCGCTGATCGCCGGGTTGCAGATTGCCATTACAGAGCCGCTGCGGCTGGGTGATATGGTTGTGATTGAGGGGCACACGGGCCGGGTGGAAGAAATCCACATGGCTTTTATCATCCTGCGTACGTGGGACGAACGTGCGGTTATTATCCCTACCGCGCAGGTGCTTGAATCAAGCTTCGAAGACTGGTCTCGCAAGAGTGAAGTGCTCACTGGCCCTGTGTTTCTGCATCTTGATCCGGCCACGCCCGTCGCGCCGATCCGTGCCGAGGTCGAACGCTTTGTCGGCGGGCATGAGCTATGGGACGGACGCACTGCGGCCGTTTTGGTGACGGAAGCTTATCCCGAAAGCATAGAGCTGCGCATCGCGGTCAGCGCATCGACCATCGGGGATGTGTGGAACCTGCGCTGTGCAGTTCGCGAACACATATTGGAATGGTTGCGAGCGAATATGCCCGAAGCGCTGATCCGTCACCGGCTCGAAGTCGAATCCGCGAATGCGCGGGTGCAGAAGTAGAACTGTTTGCTGTGCGCTCCGGCATCTGCCGAAGCGCACAACACATCAATGCTTCTCGTCGCGGGTCGATTGCAGCATGTCGTCGGTCAAGAAGCCAATCGGGCGCACTTCCAACGCACGCTTCTTCAGCTCGCCCTTCATCTTTTTGTATTCTGTTTCCATCTTTGCCGTGACGGTGGCGCGGCTGTCTTTCAGCGCATCCTGAAAATCTTCTGCCGTCACATTGTCCGGTGCGCCTTCCGACCGGCGAATGGCGCTGAGCCCTGCACGGCGCACGACATCTTCCAGATCAGCCCCGGTAAAGCGGTCTGTCTTCGCAGCGATCTTCGTAAGATCGACATCATCTGCCAGCGGCATGTTTGCGGTGTGGATTTTGAGGATGTGATTGCGGCCTGCCTCATCGGGCGCGCCGACATAAACCAGTTCATCAAACCGGCCCGGACGCAGCAGTGCGGGATCAACCAATGCAGGGCGATTGGTCGCGCCGATTACGACAATGGAAGACAGCTCCTCCATCCCGTCCATTTCGGCCAGAATGGTATTCACAACGCGTGCCGTCACCTGCGGCTCACCGCCGCCTGATCCGCGTGCAGGGACCAGCGAGTCAATCTCGTCAATGAATACAACGCATGGCGCAACAGCGCGTGCGCGGGCGAACATCTTGGCGATTTGCTGTTCGCTTTCACCAAACCATTTGCTCAAGAGGTCAGAGCTTTTCATGGAGATGAAGTTGGCTTCCGCTTCCTTTGCAACGGCCTTTGCCAGCAAGGTTTTGCCGGTGCCGGGAGGGCCGTAGAGCAAGAAGCCCCTGGCCGGACGAATCCCAATTGCGTCGAAGGCCTGCGGGTTTTTTAGCGGCAGCTCGACGCCTTCTTTAAGCTTGTCGATGGCTTCATCCAGACCGCCAAGATCACTCCAGCCGACAGTTGGGGCCTGCACCATGACTTCGCGCATGGCAGATGGCTGCACGCGCTTAAGTGCTTCGCGGAAGTCGCCCTTTTCGACGCACAATTCATCGAGCACTTCGGGCGGGATTTCGCGCGCATCGAGATCGATTTTCGGCATGATGCGGCGCACGGCCTCGATTGCAGCTTCACGGGTCAGCGCAGCCAGATCAGCGCCGACAAAGCCGTGGGTAGAGCGAGCCAGCTCCATCAAATCCACTCCATCACCCAGCGGCATACCGCGTGTGTGGATAGCAAGGATTTCGCGGCGGCCATTGTCGTCTGGAACGCCAACGACAATCTCGCGATCGAAGCGGCCCGGGCGGCGCAGCGCCTCATCAATCGCATCGGGCCGATTGGTGGCAGCGATCACAACCAGATTGGCGCGCGCCTGCAGGCCGTCCATCAACGTAAGAAGCTGCGCGACGAGCCGCTTTTCTGCTTCGCCTTGCGTATTTTCACGCTTCGGTGTGATGGAATCGATTTCGTCAATAAAGACGATGGCGGGCTGGCTGCGCTCGGCTTCCTCGAACACTTCGCGCAGGCGCTTTTCGCTTTCGCCATAGGCGCTGCCCATGATTTCCGGGCCGTTGATAATGAAGAATTCCGCGTCGGATTCGTTCGCCACGGCCTGCGCCAGACGGGTCTTGCCGGTTCCGGGAGGGCCATGGAGAAGAACGCCCTTGGGCGGATCAACACCCAGCCGAGTAAACAGTTCAGGATAACGCAGTGGCAACTCGACCATCTCGCGCAGAGCCTTAATAGTGTCTTCCATGCCGCCGACATCATCATAATTGATCATGCCGCGTGCATCGCGTGGCTCTTCAAATTCGGCGCGCAGCTCGATTTCGGTGTTCTCGTCGATATGGACGATACCCTTTGGGGTGGTCGAGACGACCTGCAGGCGGATTTGCGTCAGCGCATAGGCTGGTGCGTTGAACATGCGGCGGACTTCAGGCGGCACGTTCTGCACTGGCTGCTGGCCGTGGGTCGCGACAAGATCTCCGGCAGACAGAGGCTTTTTGAAAAAGACGCGCTTCAGTGCCTCTGTCGGACCCTGCAGCCGCATCTCGCGCTGTGAAGGCGCAAACACGACGCGGGTCGCAGGCTTGCTTTCAGCCCGGCGGACAGTGACATGTTCACCAGAGGATGTTTCGGCGTTGCCGCGCTGGAGGCCATCCAACCGAATGACATCCAGTGCTTCGTCTTCGCTGTAAGCTGCGGCGGCAATGGCAACGGTGGAGCGCTTTCCCTCGATCTCTACAAAATCGCCTTCGGTAATGCCGAGCGTCTGAAAGGCGCTGCGCGGCATACGCACGACGCCGCGCCCCGATTCTTCCTGACGCGCTGCAGCCACTTGCAACCTGACGGTGCCTGTTTCGATTTCTGCTGCTGCGTCTTCAGCCATATTGCGCCCAATCCTTATGTGATACTTCCGAACCGGGAACCTAGGGAGCCGGGCGGCCTATTTCAAACCTGCCGATGACAGCTTGGTGCCAAAGACGGGTGAAATCAGGACAAGAAAAAAGGCCCGGTCGAAACCGACCGGGCCTGAAAAGTTTTGGGAGAGGATGCCTGAAAAGGCACGGAGACATATGCTGGGGGAGCGCCCATTTCGCAAGTGCGAAAAGGACAATCTGTGTTGCGTTTCTTGCAAGGCGGGTATTTTACTCCGTTAAATCAAAGGCGAAACGTCTGACTTGAGGGTTGATTCACCTTTTCAATTGCATCGAAAAACCTGTTTGCCACAAAAATTTGCCGCGCTGCAGCACTGATTCGCGCGGGGTGACATTTGCGGCATCAGCTTCTACTTGCAGCAGCAGTTTCATTAGCCCACCGAAGGATCTTTCATGCAAAAGCTTTTTCCCGATGCCGCCGCCGCCCTTGATGGTGTGCTGCGTGACGACATGCTGATCGCGGCGGGCGGATTTGGCCTTTGCGGCATTCCAGAACGGCTGCTTGGCGCTATTCAGGATAGCGGGGTCAAGAATCTTACTTTCGCCAGCAACAATGCCGGGATCGACAATGAAGGCATCGGCAAGCTGCTGCGCACGCGGCAGGTCAGCAAGATGATCTCCAGCTATGTTGGCGAGAATAAGGAGTTTGAACGCCAATATCTCGCCGGAGAACTGGAAGTGGAGTTTTGTCCGCAAGGCACGCTGGCAGAACGGATGCGCGCAGGCGGCGCTGGCATTCCGGGTTTCTACACCAAGACCGGCGTCGGCACGCAAGTTGCCGAAGGCAAAGAAGTGAAGAGCTTTAACGGAGAGGACTATATCCTCGAGCAGGGCATTTTCGCAGACCTCGCCATCGTGAAGGCATGGAAAGCCGATGAGACGGGCAATCTGATGTTCCGCAAAACAGCGCGCAATTTCAATCAGCCCGCCGCCACCTGCGGCAAAATCTGCGTTGTGGAAGTTGAAGAAGTGGTGCCCGCCGGTGCGCTCGATCCTGATTGCATCCATCTGCCCGGCGTATTCGTCCAGCGCATGATCGTGGGTGCGCCTTATGACAAGAAGATCGAATTCACGACAACCCGCGCACGCGAAACTGCATAGTATCTGAGGCCGTCAATTGAAATTCGCCCGCGTATTTGTCCTATGTGCCGCTGCGCTTAGCTTGCAGGGATGTATTCTTGCAGCAGCAGCCGTGCCCTTGCTCGCCACAGGAGCAGTCGTGCGCAGTGCAATGACGGGCGAACGGACGCGCCAGGCGATTGCTGAAGGCAATGAAATCGATCCGGAAAGCATCGCGGTTGCCTCGCTCGGGCAATATGCTTTGATCGAATCTGGCGTCCTCCCCCCGCCGCTGGCCCCCGCACCCACGGACGGCCCGCTAGGCGACTTGCGCACGCATGCCTTGACCGCGATTGCCGCCGGAATGGACGGGCAGTTCTCCGCACTTTTGGAAGATCCGACCAGCCTGCAGCCGACCCGCGCTCTATGCGACGCAGAGGTGCCCGCGATCCTGATCGATCTTGATCCGGCAGACGGCCTGATGGCGCTCGATGGCACGTCCGTCCCCAATCCATCGCTGGTGCCCCTGCTCGACGGTTTGCGCGCTGAAGGCGTGGCGATTGCATGGATTACAGACCGGGAGCCGCAGGACGCAGGCGCAATCCGTGAGCGTTTGCTCGAAACACGGCTCGACCCAACCGCGCGCGATCCGCTGTTTGTGCAGCGTTATCCCGGAGAGCTGAAGCAGGCCCGCAGGCAAGCGCTGTTGGAAACCCATTGTCCCATCGCGATTGCAGGCGACGAACGCCGCGATTTCGACGATCTGTATCTCTATTTGATAGACCCATCTTCTGCCGAAGGGCTTGAGCCGATGATCGGCGATGGATGGTTTATCATTTCCAATCCCCTCGACTGAAGGAAGATTTTTATGTCTCAGGAAACGCATGGCTGGACGCGCGACGACATGGCCGCCCGTGCCGCGAGAGAATTGAAAGACGGATATTACGTCAATCTCGGCATTGGGATACCCACGCTGGTCGCCAATCATATCCCAGAAGGGATGCAGGTGACGCTGCAGAGCGAGAACGGGATGCTGGGCATCGGACCCTTCCCTTATGAAGGCGAGGAAGACGCCGACCTGATCAATGCAGGCAAGCAGACCATCAGCGAATTGCCGCACAGCGCCTATTTCGACAGCTCCACCAGCTTTGGCATGATCCGTGGCGGACATATCGATCTGACCGTGCTTGGCGCGATGGAAGTGGCGCAGAACGGCGACATCGCCAATTGGATGATACCCGGCAAAATGGTGAAAGGCATGGGCGGTGCGATGGATCTGGTTGCGGGCGTGAAAAAAATCATCGTGGTGATGGAGCACACCAGCAAGCACGGCGATCCGAAATTCATTCCCGAATGCTCCCTTCCGCTGACCGGCACCAACGTGGTCGATATGATCATTACCGATCTTGCGGTGTTCCACCGCCCTGACCACGATAGCCCGTTCAAACTGGTAGAGCTGGCCCCCGGCGTGACAGCGGAAGAAGTCGCGGAGAAGACCACCGCGCATTATCTGACCTGAGGGCAATGGCCGAATACACACTCATCACCGCGAACCGGAATTATTCAAGCTGGTCGCTTCGCCCGTGGGTGTTGATGAAAGCTTTGGGCATACCCTTTGCTGACCGGATCGAACCGTTCACCAAGGCGGTCAATTACGATGCCTTCCGCGCCTTCTCCCCCACCGGGCAAGTGCCTGCGTTGCTGGATGGTGGACAGACCATCTGGGATTCGCTCGGCATCGCGCTTTATCTGGCGGAACGGCACGAAGGCGTCTGGCCGCAGGGCGAAGCTGCGCGCGCCTTTGCGATGTGCGGCGTTACCGAAATGCATGGCGGTTTCACAGCACTGCGCAATCAATGCCCGATGAATGTGGGCGTACGCGTGCGCATGGCTTCGCATGATGCGGCGCTGACCAAAGACATTGCGCGGCTGAAAGAGCTGTTCGAAGAAGGTCTGGGGCGTTTTGGCGGCCCGTGGCTGGCCGGGCCGCAATTCACTGCACTCGATGCCTTTTTCGCGCCGGTCGCCTTCCGCATCCGCACGCATGGGCTGGATGTTGGCGGCGGACAGGCGTGGGTCGATCACATTCTGGCCCATCCAGCGATGCGCCAATGGGAAGACGAGGCACTCAGGGAAGGCTGGCGGGAGCCAAGCCACGAAACGGAAATTGGCGAGAGCGGCGAACTGGTGGAAGATTTTAGGACCGGTTAGCGCCCCTGCCAGCGCCCCTGCCATCGCCTCGCTCAATTGCGCAAAATTTGTCAAAGCAGCGTGACAATCTTTGCGGCGGCATATAGCGGTTCGGGCGTGACTCCACCTGACCATGAAATAACCCGCAATGATGGCCCCCACATCACTGCCCCTGCACCAATTGATCCGCGGCAGCTAACCCGCGATCTCAATGCATTTCGCGATCCGCGCCCTGTGCGCAGCGGATGGGAACTGGCCATTACACTTGTGCCATTCCTCGCCCTGTTCGGCGCTATCGTGGCAGCCGTTCAGGCAGGCTATCTGCTGGCGATCGCCCTAACGCCGATTGCAGGCATGTTCCTGCTGCGATTGTTTATCATCCAGCATGATTGCGGCCATGGATCATTCCTGCGCGGCAGAGCCGGCAATGACTGGTTTGGCAGAGCGCTGGGCGTGTTCACCCTTACCCCTTATGATTGCTGGCGCCGTTCGCATTCGCTGCACCACGCCGCCACAGGCAATTTGGACGCGCGCGGGATAGGCGATGTGGACACGCTGACCGTTCGCGAGTTTAAAGAACGCACCCGCTGGCAGCGGTTTCTCTACCGGCTGTACCGTCACCCGCTTGTGCTGCTGGGTCTTGGCCCGGCCTATCTGTTTCTTGTGCGCCACCGGCTGCCGATTGGCCTGATGAAAGAAGGGCGCGTTTACTGGATCAGCGCGATGGCGACCAATCTGGTCACTGCCATGCTGTTGGCGCTGCCGATCTATCTGGCAGGTTTCGGGGCGACAGCCCTGGTGTTCTTCCCGGTACTGCTGACCGCCGCATCAGTGGGTGTTTGGCTGTTCTATATCCAGCATCAGTTCGTCGATGCGCACTGGAATGGGCAAGCCGATTGGTCATTTCACGATGCGGCGCTGCACGGCAGTTCGCACCTCGATCTGCCGCCGATCCTGCGCTGGTTCACCGGCAATATCGGCATCCATCATGTCCATCATCTGGCCAGTCGCATTCCGTTTTACCGTCTGCCCGAAGTGCTGGAGAAGCACCCGCGCCTGCGCGACATGAACCGCTTTACCGCGCTGCAAACCTTCAGCGCTCTGCGCCTTGCCTTGTGGGACGAGGGCCAACGCAGGCTGGTGACTTTCCGTGAAGCGGCGCGGATTTCAGCGTAAGCTGGCGTGACTATGGGACGGTCTGTGCCGTGCTTTTACTCTACGTCCGCAACCGACCCAGTTGCTGACATTGGGTTAAATGCTATTAAAGTCCGATGCACGTCATCACCAAGGAGAACTACAAAGATGCGTCGGAAGCCATTCGCGACGTTCTGATGATGTATGTGGACATGGCTGAAGCCACTTCTGGTTTTGGCCACTCTTGCGATGTTTATGTGCGCTTCGACCGGCTCAAGTTTCTCGACGCGCAAGATGATGGCGAAGCGGTTTATGTCGATTTAGATTTGCTACGGGCTGGGTCTGCCATCGCAGTTTTAGGTTTCTTATATGATTTATGGTCCGAAGAGCATCGTCTCTCGGGCTCGCATACCGCGCGCTACGAGCAAGCGATAAGGGATGGGCGACTCAGTTCATTTCCTGACATTGAAGTTGTCGTGCGAGAGGCAATCAGCCGCGACTATATTCTTTTGGCTGACAATTGGTTTGATGAAGCCGTTGCCCCGATTTATCGCAAATATGTCCTAGGGTATTTTCAGTCTCTCGCTCAGCAAGACCGAGCAACAACTTAAATTTCGGCTACCCACCCCAAAAGCAGACTCGCAAAAAAACCAATGCAAACGTGCAGCTTCCATCAAAACCTGTTGACTCCAACAATCCTGTCGTGCATTTCTGAAATTACAGAAACTGCAAAAGGCGGCACTGAGTCGTGAACGTCACAGACATCCCAGAGGCCGAAGCCTTCATTCTCCATTGGGGCGAAATGGGCACGCATTGGGGTGTGAACCGCTCGGTCAGCCAGATCCACGCGTTGCTGTATTTGTCAGATCGCCCGCTGAACGCAGAGGAAGTTTGCGAAACGTTGGGCTTGGCGCGCAGTAATGTCTCCACCGGTCTGAAAGAATTGCAGGGTTACGGCATCGTCAAACGCACGCATGTAATTGGCGACCGGCGAGACCACTTCATGGCAGAGACCGACCTGTGGGACATGCTGATGAAGATCGCTGTTGAGCGCAAAAAGCGTGAAATCGACCCAACCATCGCCGTCTTGGCAGAGCTTTCCGCGAAGCTGGAAGGCCGCGACGATGTGCCTGCCCACATTCGCGAGCGGATCGGGCGGATGCACCAGTTCCTAGGCACGTTGGGCGATTGGTATGACGATGTGCGCCGCCTGCCCAAAGGCACGCTGGTGTCGCTGATGAAGATGGGCGGCAAAGTCGCGCGCTTTATCCCGTCTCGCGCCGCGAAGCCGACCAAGCACTAAGTCAATCTCAATTTGACCAGATGAACGCCAAAAGCACACAAAACCAACTTACGCATTCATAGATTTCTGTATTTTCCGAAAGGACAGCAAATGACGATAGACGGACAAACGAACGCTTTCTTGCGGGCATGGGCTGCCGGCACGCTTGCTGGCGGTGGACCGGTGATGCTGATGACCGTGCCTATGGGTGTATGGTCGATCGCGGGCGGTCATGTCTTCTCGGGGCTTTTCCTCGCGGTTCTGCCGTTACTGATCGCCGGGGCAGCGACACTCACCGCGATGGTGGTGATCGGTCTTCCGATCACCGCCCTGTTGCACAGCAAGAAAAAGGAATGCCCGCGCATCTACGGTCTGGCCGGAGCGATTTTCGGGTTCATAATCCCGCCTATCGTATTGGTTACCTTTGAGAATGCGGACGAAGTGTTCTCGACCGCCAGCGCCATCTTCTGCATTTTTGGCGCTCTCGCAGGCACGGTGACAGCCGTGATCTGGGGCCGTTTCCGCAAGGAAATGAACAGCACCACCAACCCCTACGCTGCTGAAGAAGCGCAACCAAACCCCATCCACGACCTAATTTACTGAAGAAGGAGACGACCAATGATCGAAGTCAGCTACTTTGCCTATCTCGTGATTGCCATCGGCATGACCGGATGGGTCGCCCGCACTCTCAGCACCAATGGTGAGGTGTTCCTTATCGATTGCTTCGGCCATGATGAATTGCTGGCGCGCAGCACCAATCATTTGCTGGTGGTGGGGTTCTATCTCGTCAACATCGGCTTCATCCTGCTGACCATCAGCTTGGGCGCAGAACCCACAACCTATGCCGAGGCGATCCGGTTCGTCGCCACCAAAGTCGGCCTTGCCGTTCTGGTGCTGGGCTTCTGGCACTTCTTCAACATGCACGCGATTGCCAAGTTCGGCCGCAAGGTCGGGCGCTGGGTGCGGGAGAATAAGGACGGCGTACCCGCCTGAAGCTTCTCCAGCCGAGAAAACAAAATGGCGGCTTCCTGAGTGGAGCCGCCATTTTCATTTCCGCTTTGCGCCCACTGCGGTCTATGCAACGCAGCGTGAGCAACTCAGCATGAAAACCCAGCGCAATTCACCGTGGCTGACTTTGATCGTGCTGTCCGCCATCGCGACGGTTGGCTTCATCGACCGGATCATCGTGAATGTGCTGGTAGAGCCGGTAAAGGCGGAATTTGGCCTCACTGATTTGCAGGTATCGCTAATGGCCTGGGCCTTTGCCGCGCTGAATATCGGCGCAGGTCTGGTGGTGGCGCGCATTGCAGAGCGGGTACGGCGGTTGACGCTGATCTCTGCCGGAACAATCATCTGGTCGCTCGCCACCGCGCTTTGCGGCACGGCAGGTAGCTGGGTGCAATTGCTGGTGGCGCGCATGGGCGTGGGGCTAGGAGAAGCCATTGGCCTCCCCGGCAACCAATCGGTGATTGCAGACTATTTTCCTGCCAATAAGCGCGGCCTTGCCATGTCTGTTCTGCTGCTGTCGCCGCCCTTGGGCGCGTTTTTTGGTTTTCTGGGCGGAGGCTGGGTAGCGCAGGAATTCGGCTGGCGCGTCACCTTCCTTGTCGCCGCAGTGCCCGGACTGGTGCTTGGGGTTATCGCCTATTTCTTCGTCGCAGAGCCGAAACGTGGCCAGCACGATCCGGGCGCAAGCGAAGAGGTGCCGCCGATTTCCGCCGTGTTCGCCCGCCTGTTCGGCTTGCCGAGCGCGCGCAATCTGATCGCGGGTTCAGCATTGGCAGCGATGCTGGGCTTTGGCCTCGTATTCTTTTTCGCTTCCCTGATGGTGCGCAAATTTGGGCTGGGGCTGGCGGAGGCCGGGCTCTACGCCGGGATTACCGCCAGCCTGCCCGCCGCGCTGTCCGTCATCGGCAGCGGATGGCTGGGGGACCATCTGGGGGAGCGCAATCCGGGGGCCTATGCGCTCATCCCGGCAATCGCCATGATGGTCGGCGGGCCGCTTTATGCCTTTGCCATAATGCAGGACGAATTGGATCTGCTGCTGGTGCTCGTCAGCTTCGCCACCTTCTGCAATTTTGCCTATCTCGGCATTACTTACGCCAGCCTCCAAAACCTGATGCACCCGCGCATGCGCGCAACAGCCTCCGCCACGCTGACAGGCATTTACGGTGTCGCAGGAGCAATCGGCCCTTCACTACTCGGCTGGCTGAGCGACCTACTGGCGCGCGATTATGGATCAGCAGAAGGCCTCGCATTGGCGATGGCGAGCTGCGGCGCGGTCTATCTGTGGGCCTCGGCGCATTATTTCCTCGCCGCACGGCATTTGCGCAGCGATGGCGAAGCGGTGCGTCCAAACCATATTTGAAGACAGGTCAGCGCCTGAGGGGGAGCAGGCCGCCGCTGGCGATACTGCGCCAAAGCCACTCCGCGGGGCCTTGCCGAAAACTGGCGAGCCACAGCGGCGACCAGAGCAGCATTGCGGTGATTGGTATGAGAGCAAGCAGCAGCGCCTCGCCTCGGGAGAACTCGCCAAACAGACCAAGCCCCCAGCCCATGAAGAGCACCGCGAAGATCAGGCTGGTTGCAAGGTAATTGGTCAGCGCCATGCGTCCGGCAGCCGCCAACCGCACAGTCAGGGCGGCGCTGCGCAAGGCCCCGCCAAACAGCGCCATCGCCAGCGCTGCCCATCCGATACCAAGCAGAAGGTCGAACGGCGCGCTCCACACAAGCGCATTGGCGGTCGTGACAATCGGATCAAAGCCCGCGGCGATGGACCATGCCGCCAGACCCGTCAGGGTGGGCAGCGTAATCAGCGCGCAATTTCCGGCAAGCTTCAGCGCGCGTCCCGCTTCCCATTTTCCAGCCAGCAGACCGCTGCGCCATAGGGCAATCCCAACCAGCATGGCAGCCAAAGTGGAAGGCAAAGAGGCGATAACGAAGGTGAACTGCTGCGGCGCTTGCCCCAGACGCCGGACAATTCGTTCCCCCAGCTCTTCACCCGCGCGCTCGCTCGCCGCAGCAATGGCCTGCGGATTGTAGCCGTAATCCCGTTCAGCCTGAAGCTGCGCTGCCGGATCAACAGCCAAGCCGCTCGCACGATCAAACCAATAGACCAGCCAGTCCCAAGCAAACCAGCCTGAAACCAGCAGCTGCGCCGCGACGATTGTGCCTGCCGCCCACAACAATGTCCGCACGCGCCAATGCGCGGCCAGCGGCAGTAGCATTCCCGCCGCAGCATAACTGCGCAGCACATCATTGTTGGCGAGCACGGCGGCGTGAGCCACGGCAATCACCAGCAGAACCAACATCCGCGCATAGTGACCGCGCAAGGGGTTCTTACTGGCCGTGTCGAGCAGGATCGTCACGCCTGCGCCGAACATCATGGCAAACAGAGCGCGGAACTTGTCCTCGATAAGCAGGAAGCTGATCGCCCACAGCGCGGTTTCCAGCGGGCCGTCCCCGCCAAAGGCGCGCGGGTTGAAATAGGCGGCCGGCGGCATGGATAAGGCGATGACATTCATCGGCACAATGCCGATCACCGCCAGCCCGCGCAAAGCATCGAGCGCGGCAATGCGCTTGCCGTCCCCAGACGGCGCGGTGGTAGGCGGAGTTGCTACTCCGCCCATCACATCAGGCCAAAGCGGCTTTCAGATCGCCGACCAGATCGGTGCGTTCCCAGGGGAAGTGATCGCCTTCGGCAACGCGCCCGAAGTGGCCGTAAGCCGCGCTCTTCAAATAGATCGGCTTGTTGAGACCAAGGTGCGTACGGATGCCGCGCGGGGTCAGGCCGCCCAGCTTTTCAATGCCCTTGATCGCCTCTTCCAGAGCTGCATCGTCCACCGTGCCAGTGCCGTGCGTGTCGACATAAAGCGACAGCGGGCTGGACACGCCAATGGCATAGGCCAGCTGGATCGTGCAGCGCGTGGCAAGGCCTGCGGCGACGATATTCTTCGCCAGATAGCGCGTGATATAGGCAGCCGAGCGGTCGACCTTGGTGGGATCTTTGCCACTGAATGCGCCGCCGCCATGCGGGGCCGCACCGCCATACGTATCAACGATAATCTTGCGGCCTGTAAGACCAGCGTCACCGTCCGGCCCGCCAATCACGAAACTGCCGGTTGGATTGATGTGCCATGCGGTGGCGTCGGAAATGAAACCATCGGGCAAAATGTCGCCTACCACACCTTTTACATAGGCGTGCAGTTCAGCTTCGTTGGCGCCTTCGTCATAACCTTCGGCATGCTGGGTGGAGACAACCACGGCAGTGCAGGCAACAGGTTTGCCGTGTTCGTATCGCAGCGTGACCTGGCTCTTGCTGTCAGGCTCAAGAAATGGTGCTGCGCCGCTTTTGCGATCAGCCGCCATACGTTCCAGGATCTTGTGGCTGTAATCAATCGGCGCCGGCATCAGATCAGGAGTTTCATCGCAGGCATAGCCAAACATGATGCCCTGATCGCCAGCGCCTTCATCCTTGTTGCCGCTGGCATCCACGCCCTGCGCGATATGCGCGCTCTGGCCGTGCAGGTGGTTTTCAAAGGTCAGCGTTTCCCAGTGGAAACCGTCCTGCTCATACCCGATTTCGCGAACGGTATTGCGCACGATCTGCTCGATCTCTTCCAGCGCGCCATCGGCCCATTCGCCGTTTTCGTACACGCCCTTGCAGCGAATTTCGCCGGCCAGAACCACGCGCTGCGTTGCAGTCATGGTTTCGCAGGCGATGCGTGCTTCGGGATCTTTTGCCAGCATCATATCGACGATGGAGTCGGAAATCTGATCGGAAACCTTGTCCGGGTGACCTTCGGAAACGCTTTCAGACGTAAACAGGTAGGATTGGCGCATGTTGGAGATTGCCTTCTCTTGAATCTACAGTGGATTTGATGGGCGGCTCTAACGAGCCTTGCGGCGCATGGCAACGACCCCGATCAGCAAGATGATCGTTGCCCAGATCAAGGACAGTAAATTGCCCATCCGCGCAAAAAGTGTCGGCGAGGCAGCCGGTGGTATAATTGTGTCGATCCGGCCTTCGCCATCCATGGCAACATGATCACGAACAACGCCGCGGACATCTATGACTGCGCTGATGCCTTTGTTGGTAGCACGCAGCACGGGCAGACCTTCCTCAATCGCCCGCATACGCGACTGCGCCAGAAACTGCGGCGGGCCAAAGCGGTTGAACCAGCCTTCGCTAGACGGGTTGAAAATATAGTCCGGCCGATTGGCGCGGTCTGTCACCTGGCCCGGAAAAGCAATCTCGTAACAGATCTGCATGCCCGCTCTGCCATATTCGCCCAGATCAAGCGTTTGCGGACCGGGGCCCGGCCAGAAATCAATGGAACCCGGCACCAGACGCGAAAGGCCCAGCGGTTCGAGTACGCCGCGCAGGGGCAAATATTCGCCAAACGGCACCAGATGTGCCTTGCTATATCCGCCCAGCAATTCGCCGTCTGCGGACACGGCGGTCACCGCATTGCGTGCGCCAAGCACCCGGTCAACGCCGGTTTCGTCGGGGCCAATCTCCAGATCGACCGCGCCGGTAAGCAGGACACTTCCTTCGCCTACCGAAAGGCCAAGCCTGCGCCTCGCAAATATCGGACTGCCGAGCGCCGTGTTGCGGTAATAGCGTTCGGGATATCCCTCGCGCAGATAGTCGACCATGCCGCTTTCCGGCCACAACACCACGCGCGGACGGGCATCTTCGGCATCCAGCGGCAGGGAAAGTCCCGCCAGCATTTGAAAGTTCGGCTCGAACGCGCGCGGATCATCCAGGCGTTCCTGCTGAATATCGGGCTGCACGATGGTGACCACCAATTCGCCTTCACGCGGCGCGGGTGCGGGCAGATACATACCCGCCGTGACCATCAACGCCACCAGCGCCAACACGCGAATGCGCCGCTCTTCCGCCAGCAAAACCAGTGAAGCACCCAGCACTATGGCAATCCCTGACAAGGCATAGGTGCCCATTATGGGGGACAGTGCGGCAAGGCCGGGCCGGTCAAACGGACCAAGCAACACCATGGCAAACGGGTTCCATGCGTAGCCGGAAAGGAGCCAGCCGCGCAGCCACTCGGTCACAATCCATGCGCCAGCAAACACCAGCGCAAAGGCCCATCCGGAACCCTTGCGGGCGATGACGTGTGCGATCAGCGCAGCGAGCGCAGGATAGACGGCCAGATAAATGGCCAGCAGCGGCACCGCCAGCCAGCCAAGCACTTCTGGCATTTGCGCCTGATACGTGAAGGAGGTGGCAATCCAATTGTTGCCAAGCGTGAAATGGGTCCAGCCAAACAGCCAGCCGAGCCATGCAGCCTGTTTCCGGTTTTCAGCACGGGCAATCAGCGCAACGAACAGTCCTGCTGCAACCAAGGCAACGGGCCACAGGCCAAGCGGCTCAAAACCGGTGGCGCTGAGCAAGCCGAGGACAAGCGCCCACAGCCAACTGCGCGCTGGTTTATTGTCGATTATCGGAAGCGGCCTGGCAGGGGAAATCATATATTACGCGACTTCGCCCGCCCGAAAACCCAAGCAATCAGCCGACAGCTTCGAGCGATTCTTCACCGTCTTCATCACGCGGGCGGCGGCGCGGACGCAGGCCTTTCTTGGCCTTTGGCGCTTCCTCGGTATCATCGGTCGCTTCCGATGCACCCCCACGCGCGATAGCCGGCGGCAACATGCTGGCATCAAGGCTGCCACCATCGCCGGATGCCTCTTGCGCTCCGGCGCGTTTGCGCGGCTTTGCAGCGCGTGGCTTGTCAGAAGCGGCCTTTTCAGCGCGGGGCTTGCGAGGCGTACGCGCTTTGGGCGCTTCGCGGGTGAACGGGTTCTCGCCATCATCCTGATCGCCGCCATTGCCGCCATCGCTATCGTCGCCTTCATGGCCCTTCTCAGGCGCATTCTTCGCATCGTCGCGTGAATGGGAGTTACGGCGCGGCTTTCCGCGATCGTTGTTCCGGTCATTGCCTTTGGCATTCTGGCGATCATCGTCATTATCATCGCGATCATCGGAAGCGTCAGTATCGCGCTCGCCTTCACGTTTCGCGCGCTGCTCGTCTTTCAGTGCCTTGATGTCGGCCAGGACCCGGAAATAGTGATCCGCAAATTGCAGATAATATTCGGCTTGCACCCGGTCGTCATTCAGCTGCGCTTCGTGCGCCAACTTCTTGTACTTGTCGAGCATCTGGGGCGCATTGCCACGCGACCGGCTGTCGATCCGGTTCGCCTGATTAGGGCCTCCGCCACTGCCACCGCGATTGTTGTTGTTATTCCCGCGACCACGGCGACGATTGTTATTACGATTGTTGTTCAAAGGAATTCCGCTTCCTGTCTCGATCAGTGGCACTTGGCCTTATGCGATCAGATGACCCCTTATCGAATGCATCCCACATGGATTACAATTCGCCCATCATCTGCACGAATGGAAGCGGTAAGCCGCCCCCTGCCAGGCAAATGTCGGAGTTAAGGACCCGTGCAATTCTCTGCATCCGGAGCCTTGGATTAAGAGTTAGCCCCTCGATTCGTCTTTGCCAAGCCTTAATCGCAGGATGACTGCCCGGTCGCGCCCGGCAAGGTCTTGACGAACCTCAGAAGTAAACCCTTGTTCGGAAGCGATTTTCGCGACAGCAGCAGCTTGCGAATGGCCGATTTCGAGCACAGCCACGCCGTTTTCTGTCAACAATTGCGGCAATTGCGGGATCAGAATGCGATAATCGTACAATCCCTCTGGCCCTGAAAAAAGGGCTGCGGCGGGTTCAAACTCCCGCACATCAGAGGCGAGATTTGCCGAAGTTTCGACATAGGGCGGGTTGGCGATAACAAGATCGAACTGGCCCAGACCATCTGCCCAGTCGCTCTTTGTCCAGTCCGAAAGCCGCATATCGGCACGCTCCGCCAAGCCCAACGCGGCGGCGTTGCGACTGGCCACGTCGAGCGCCGCAGGGGAACTATCGATCCCGGCACCTCGGGCATCGGGCCGCTCTGCCAATACCGTCAGCAGCAAGGCGCCCGAGCCCGTACCGCAGTCGAGCACACGGCGCGGTTTGGGCGAGGCATGGAGCGCCGCTTCCATCACGCTCTCACTGTCGGGACGGGGGATGAGCACATCGGGCGTGACAACAAACTCGCGGCCGAAGAAATGCTGGCTGCCGAGGATGTAGGCGACGGGTTCGTTGGTAAGGCGGCGTTCTATCAGACGTGCGAAAGCTTCTGGCGGCTCACTCTGCATCATTCGCAAAAGAAGATCGGAACGCGAGACTCCCAAAGCGTGAGCCATCAGCAGCTCAGCATCCAGCCTTGCAGTTCCGGATGTTTCGGAGAGCGCCGCTGCGGCTTCGCGGATCGTTTCGGAAACCGTGTGGCCTTCAGATCCCGCCTGTCCTGCGCTTGTCGAAGGGCTGTTCTTCACTTTCCCGCCCTAGTCGAAGAAGCAACGAGCCGGGGGGCGCAGCTAAGCATCCATTGCCGCCAGCCGCTTCGCTTCATCCTCCGCGATCAGCGCGGAGGTTATCTCGCCCAAAGCTGCGCCTGCCAGCACCTCTTCCAGCTTGTGCAGGGTCAGGCCGATGCGGTGATCGGTGACGCGGCCTTGCGGGAAATTGTATGTGCGGATGCGTTCGGAACGGTCCCCGCTGCCGACCATGGCCTTGCGCGCTTCCGCCTCTGCGCCCTGCACGGTTTCGCGCTGCTGTTCATACAAGCGAGCGCGCAGGACCTGCATCGCCTTTTCCTTGTTCTTGTGCTGGCTGCGGCCATCCTGACAGGTGACGACGGTATCGGTCGGCAAGTGAGTGATGCGGATGGCGCTGTCCGTGGTGTTCACATGCTGGCCGCCCGCACCGCTGGCCCGGTAAGTGTCGATCTTAAGGTCGGTCGCGTCGATCACCACATCCACCGCATCAGGTTCCGGCAGCACGGCGACCGTAGCGGCGGAGGTATGAATGCGCCCCCCGCTCTCGGTTTCGGGCACGCGCTGTACGCGGTGGACGCCGCTTTCAAACTTCAGCTTGGCGAACACGCCGGTGCCTTTGATATTGGCGACGATTTCCTTGAAGCCGCCAACTTCGCTGGCGTTCATGCTGACCGGCTCCACTTTCCAGCCCTGCTCGGCGGCGAATTTTTCATACATGCGGAAGAGATCGCCTGCGAACAGCGCTGCTTCATCGCCGCCCGTGCCCGCGCGGATTTCCAGCATGGCAGGCTTTGCGTCAGCGGAATCGCGCGGCAACATCGCCAGCGCAAGCTGCTTTTCGGCTTCGGGCAAACGCTGCTGAATGGCGGCAAGCTCTTCTTCGGCCATGGCCTTCATTTCGGGATCGGCGAGCATTTCGGTCAGACCCGCGATTTCCTCGCGCATGGCCTCCACTTCGGCAGAGGATTTGGCGACCGGCTCTAGCTCGGCATAGTCGCGGGACGCCTGAACGAACTCATCGCCCTCAAGCTGACCCGACGCCATGCGCGCTTCAAGCTCGGCAAAGCGGTTGGCGATTTGTCGCAGGCGTTCGGCGGGGATAGTCATTCAGGCCAGCCGCTCAGCAAGTGAGGGCAGTTCTTTGCCCTCATGCTTCGCTCCCTCGTTTTCATACAAAAGATCGAAAATGCCTTGAGGTACCCACGAACGCCGTAGCTCGGCCTGATCGCCAGTTTTCATGTCCCTGATCGTCACCACGCCGTTGGCGATTTCATCATCGCCAAGCATCAGCACGTACGATGCAGCAGAAGCAGAGGCACGTTGCATCCGTTTCTTAACATTGCCGCGCAAACCAATGTCGCACGGAATTTTCGCACTACGAAGCTGCGCAGCGATTGTTTGCGCCTCGTTTTCCGCCTGCTCGCCAACTGGCACTACGGCTATCAGCCAATCTTCGTTTTCTTTTGATCGTTCAGTATCGACCAACATAGCCAGCCGCTCAATCCCCGCAGCCCAGCCCACCGCAGGTGTAGGCGGACCGCCAAGGCTTTCCATCAGTCCGTCGTAACGCCCGCCGCCCAGAATAGTGCTCTGCGAACCCAAGGCATCCGCTGCTGCCGAGCCTTCGTCAGGCACGAACTCGAACGCCGTGTGACGGTAATAATCCAGCCCGCGCACGAGGCTTTCGGCGCGCTTCCATTTGACGCCTGCCGCATCCAGCCCGCTGGTCACAGCATAGAAAAACGCCTTCGCTTCATCGGACAAAAATTCGTCGATCTTTGGCGCATCAGCCACGAATTTCTGGTCGCGGCGGTCCTTGCTGTCGAGAATGCGCAGCGGGTTTTTCTCCAGCCGCTCCTGCGAGTCTTCGGAAAGCTCGCCCTTCACAGCGCTGAAATATTCGACCAGAGCCGCGCGCCATGCCTCGCGGCTGTCGCCGTCGCCCAGCGTGTTGAGGTGCAGCGTCACGCCCTCGATACCAAGCTCTTTCAAAAGCTGATCCGCCATCGCCAGCAATTCCACATCGGCCTGCGGCTCGCCCGCCCCGATAATCTCCGCATCGATCTGGTGGAACTGACGATAGCGACCCTTTTGCGGGCGCTCGTAACGGAACAGCGGGCCGTGCGTGCCGACTTTCAAAGGCGCGTGTTGCTGCCAGCCGTTCGACAAATAGGCCCGCGCAATCCCGGCGGTGAATTCAGGTCGCAGCGTGAGCGAATCCCCGCCGCGATCTTCGAAAGAATACATTTCCTTGGAAACAACGTCCGTCGTTTCTCCGATGGCGCGGCTGAACACTTCGGTCTTTTCGAACACCGGCATTTCTATCCGGCGAAACCGGTAAAGTTTGCGCACCCGCTCAAACGTCTCGACCACAAAGGCGAATGCCTCCGCATCGGGTCCGAAAATATCCTGCGTTCCGCGAATTGCCTGGGGTGTGTTGCCTTTTGCCATGTGGCGGCATTTAGGGTGACCATGCGAGGCTGGCAATGCCGACCATCATCGGCTAGGTGCGCCCTTTGTTTCCAGCCTGGTGGCTGGGGAGCGGCTGCGGCCCGTCTCCCCCTCCCAGCCACCCGATGATTTCACCGGCAGCCTATCGGGTGGCTGGGAGGGGAGACGGGCAGGCACCGCAACCGAGAAAGACCCTATCCATGCGTATTGAACATATTCCAACGGGCGATAATCCGCCTGAAAGCCTGAATGTCATCATCGAAGTCCCCACCGGGGGCGAGCCGGTGAAGTATGAATTCGACAAGCCTTCGGGCGCGTTGTTTGTGGACCGTATTCTGCATACGCCCATGCGCTATCCGGCGAATTACGGCTTCGTGCCGCATACCCTCAGCCCGGATGGCGATCCGCTGGACGCGCTGGTGATTGCCCGCTCACCCTTCATCGCTGGCTGCGTAGTTCGCGCCCGCCCGATTGGCGTGCTCAATCTGGAAGACGAGCATGGCGGCGATGAAAAGCTGATCTGCGTGCCGGATGATGCGACCTTCCCCTATTATGCAAACGTTGCTGAACGGGGGGATTTGCCGAGCATTATCCTGATGCAGATCGAGCACTTCTTCACGCACTATAAGGATCTCGAAGCCGAGAAGTGGGTGCGCGTGGGCAAATGGGGCGATACCGCAGAAGCCAAGCAGGTTGTGCTGGAAGCGATTGAGCGGGCGAAGGGTTAAGGCTGCCGGAAGGGCCGCCTGTTAGCGGCCAGATGGCAGAGTTCATGCGGATTCAGATGTGGCCGGGCTGACGCGACCAGTCCCGCCATTGCTATGCCGCTTCTCTTGCTGCCTCGAACCCCTCTGAAGCTGCAACGACCCGGTTCCGGCCTTTCCGCTTGGCTCGATAAAGTGCCTTGTCCGATCTCGCCAAGGCACCATTCAAAGCCGTGCCTTGCGGCCAGAAAGCAACGCCCAGAGAAGCGGTCGCGAACAAATCGGGCGCCGAACTGACGGGAAAGGCGCTGGCCACTTCGGCGCGAACCGCATCCGCCACGGCCATCGCCATTTTTTCATGGCCTACGTTCAAGATAAGCAGAAACTCTTCGCCTCCAAACCGCGCGGCGCGGCAGGCGAGGTTTTCGAACTGCTGCTCGACCCGGCGCAGCACCTGTCCGACTGCTACCAGCACATCATCGCCCACCTGATGGCCGTAAGTGTCATTGATCGATTTGAACTGATCCATATCCAGAGTGATAATCACACGGTCGGCGGAAGATGGACCGGTGTCGGCGAATAATGCTCGGCGATTGAGCAATCCGGTCAACGGATCATGCCTTGAAAGAAACTCTGCGTGATGCAGCGAACTCGCCAGCTCTTCTCGCAGATACCGATTGTCTACTGCATCTTTCGCCGCTTGCAGAGCTTGCCTCCCGGTGCCCAGACCGAACGGGACCGCACCCAAAAACGGGCAAACGATAGCAAGGCAGGCGAGCCAGTTGACGGCACCAGCCATCACAAAGCTTCCGAGAAATACCGATGCGATGAATATGATGGCAAAGCCGAACAGCGCCGGGCGATGAAGGCCTGTCAGTGAGCAGATGGCAATATATCCCGCTGTAACTAGACCGAAAACAGCCATTTCGATAAACCCGACTGGTGAACCGTCCAGCAGCGGCCAGATCATCATTGCCCAGGATAGACCGGCGGCACAAAGGGACAATTGTGCGAGGCGGAAGGTTCGCTCGAAAGGCGTTCCTTCGCGCAATTCGGCCCTGAGCCTTGCACACACAAAACGCGTCGCGGTCATGGCGGCAAGCCGCAGCGTCAGGGCCAGCAGGATAAGAGGGGTGAGCCCGATATACATGTATGCTGACAGCAGGATGACCCAGCATACCAAATTGGCAACAATTGAATGCTCTTCCCGATCGGCCAGAACGCTTACCACCGCGCGGCGCACATCGACCTGCCTTCGCACATCATGCGTCGATGCAGCGGATATAAGACGATTTTCCCGAAGCAACTCTAAGATGTCCTTGTTTCAGCTCACTTTGCTTAGAAGGAGACAGTTAAGGAGGCCCTAAGTGCTGCACTTATATAGCCATTGGGTCCGGCTTGCGCAGGCGCAGTTATTCGCAATGCGTATTCTATTCCACCGGCCTGTCACTATCGAGCAGATCGTCCTTTTGCTCGCCAGAGCCTGCGCGTTCTGCGTCAACCATGCGCGCAATTTCATCGTCGGGGCGCACATCCTCTTCCGCAGCAGCCGCTGGGCGCGCTTTTGGTGAAGGGAGAGCAGGCGGCGGCGCAGGCGCGGCGCGGCGCTTGCCTTCGCCGATATTCTCGAAAGGTAGGCTGGCGGTGCGTTCGTCGAAGCGCAGGCGGTAAATCGGTTCGGGCAAGGCGTAGCCCGCCTCTTCCAGCGCCACTTTGCACGCCGCAATCGCGCGGCTTTTTGCCTTGTGCCAGTCTGTTTCGCTCTGATCGATCCAGCCGAGGAAACGCAGCACCACATTGGAATCGCCAACCTGCGTGATGCGCACCTCGGCCAGTGGATTGTTCAGCACGAAATCCAGCCCGCGAAGGGTATCGCGGCCAAGCTGGCGCGCTGCCTCCGCATCGTCATCGGCATCCACCCCAAGTTCAAACTCAAACCGGCGCTGCGGATTGCGCGTGTAATTGAGGATCGTGCCCTTGAAGACGGTGGAATTGGGAATGCGCAAATGATTGCCGTCCAGCGTCATCAACACCGTCGCACGGCTGGTCAGGCGAATGACCCGGCCTTCAAAGCTTTCGATCACGACATGATCATTCGCGCGGAACGGCTGGCGCAGGCTGAGCATCAGGCTGGCGACATAGTTTTCGATCGTTTCACGCATGGCAAAGCCCAGCGCGACACCAATCACACCCGCGCCGCCCAACACCGCGCCCATCAAGGCTGCAGCCCCGATCATATCCAGCGCGACAACAACGCCCAGAACGACAAAAATGAAACGCAGCGCGCTGGCAATTAGCTCTGCCAGAAAGACATTGGGCGCGATCCGCTTCCACAACCCGCGAAAGGACGAGAGCAGATAGCCAAAGCCGGCGATCAGCAAGCCGACCAGCAAAGCCAGCCCGGCCAGTGGCAGAACACGCCAGGCATCGCGCAGCTTTTCCTCCAACCCGCCGACTCCCGCTTCAAGATCGACCGACACATCTCGCTCAATCGTGTTTTCGACCGTCACCACGCCGTCAACACCAATGGCGATGCTGGTCGCCCGTGACACCGCGTCGGCATCGGGCGCAGTGCCCGCCAGCGTAACGACGCCTTGCGAAACATCTGCCGTGACAGCCGATAGGCTTGGGACATTGGCAAAAATATCAGCCAGACGCGTAGCGATACGCTGATCCGCGCCGTCTTCCTGCTGCACCGCGATAGACCCTGCTTCGGGAACATCGGACGCAGGCTCCGAAGCCGGTGCTTCCGGCACAAGCGCAGCGAGAGGCTGCGCGGAGCCAAGGACAAGCAATGGCGCGAGCAATAACGCTTTAAAGAGACGAATAAGTGTTTTCAGAAGTGCGCTGCTTTTTTTTCAGAAAAGCGCGACAACGGCCTTGAAGCCGAACGTCAGTGCCATTGGCAGGCCGATAGCCGCGCACCACAGCAGAATCATTTCCTTGCGGAAGATCGGGGCGAGTTCGGGATCGCTTGCCTGCGTATCAGTCAGCCGTTCCCAGCGCATTTCAAGCCAGCGGCAGGCCGGGATAATGGCTGCGACCAGTACAATCAGCGCGAAATAGGGCAGGACAGAACCTTCCCCGGTTTTCAATTGCTTCATGGTCAGGAAGATATGCAGGCCGGTATAAACCAGCAGCCCGAAAGCAACATGGTCGCTGACCTTGCGGCGCCAGTCGATGCCAGTCTCTGAATGCGGAACAGTGGGCGTTTGCCTCTGTGGTTCCTGTGCAATCGCCTTTGCCATGCGACTCTCCTCTCCAATCCCGGATGTAAAGGTATTTCAAATTCGCGTGGCAAACACAAGGGCGGCGGCAAAATCGGTCTGCCAAGCATGATATTGGGACATGTCATGCACGAATCTTGCCAAACACCCTTCAAACCCGCGTCCCGCGTGCTAGATGACAAAGCATGAGCGCATTGAACGACGAATTTATTGACGGAGAAGCCTTGGCGGAAGCCATCGCAGAGGCTCCTGCCGCTGCATCACCCGAGCTGCCGCCAGAAGGCGGATTGGAAGTGGTGTCCATCGCCAAAAGCTATGACAAGCGCAGCGTGCTTTCGGACATATCGCTCAGCGTGGCCAACGGCGAAGTGCTCGGCCTGCTCGGCCCCAACGGCGCGGGCAAGACGACGTGTTTTTATTCCATCATGGGACTGGTGAAGCCCGATAGCGGCCGCATCCTGATGGACGGCGTCGATGTCACGCGCTTGCCGATGTACCGCCGCGCCATCCTCGGGCTGGGTTATCTGCCGCAGGAAACCAGCATCTTTCGCGGCATGACGGTGGAACAGAACATCAATTGCGTGCTGGAAATGGTGGAGCCTGACAAGGCCACCCGCGCCAGCGAGCTGGAACGGTTGCTCGATGAGTTTGGCCTCACTCGGCTGCGCTCAAGCCCGGCTATGGCGCTTTCCGGCGGTGAACGGCGGCGCTGCGAGATTGCCCGCGCGCTGGCGGCCAGCCCGTCCATCATGCTGCTGGATGAACCCTTTGCCGGCATCGATCCGCTGTCGATCAGCGACATTCGCGATCTGGTGATGGATTTGAAAACGCGCGGCATCGGCGTGCTGATCACCGATCACAATGTCCGCGAGACACTGGAAATCGTGGACCGCGCCTGCATCATCTACGGCGGCCAAGTGCTGTTCGCCGGCAGCCCAGAGGAACTGGTGGCGGACGAGAATGTGCGCCGCCTCTACCTCGGTGACGATTTTACCTTATGATGTTCCGGCGGCTTCCAGCGTGACGGTTTTAGGCGGATCTTGGTCCGCCGGTTTCGGCACCGGCCCGCTCCCCCTCCCAGCCACCCACAAGGTTATCCTGTCGGGCGGCTGGGAGGGGGAGCGGGCTGGTGCCGCTAGGGAGGGGCGGATGCCCCGACCCCGCCAAAGAAGGGGCCAAAACTGATGGCCCTCGGCCCCCGCCTAGACCTCAGGCAATCGCAATCGCTGGTGATGACGCCGCAATTGCAGCAGGCGATCAAGCTGCTGGCCTTGTCGAATTTGGAAATCGAAACCTTCATCGGCGATGCGCTGGAAAGCAATCCGCTGCTGGAGGCTGGCGAAATCCGCAGCGAGGATCGTGAAGCCCCTGCCGAAGCAGAGCCGCGCGATGCGACGTCTGCCGAAGGGGACCGCGCTCTCGACATAGATGCAGGCGCTCTTGACCGCGACCGCGACACTGGCGACTGGTCCGCGCAAATGGCCAGCGGCGGCGGGGAAGACGGCCCCGATCTGGAAAACCGCGAAGGCGCAGAACTGTCGCTGGCGGATCATCTGGAAGCGCAGGTCGGCCCCGCCTCTCCCGATCAGCGCACTGCCTTTATCGCTCGGCACATTATCGACCTGCTGGACGATGCCGGATACCTGACCGCATCGCTGCGCGATATCGCAGGCGCGCTGGGCGTTGCGCTGGCTGATGCAGAGGCCGCGCTGGACGTCGTCCAATCGCTTGACCCGACAGGCGTTGGCGCGCGCACATTGTCCGAATGCCTAGCCCTGCAAGCGAAAGAGGCAGACCGCTACGATCCGTGCATGGAAGTGATGATCGACAATCTCGATCTGGTCGCCAAGGGCGCCTTTGCCCACATCCGCCGCATTTGCGGCGCGGATGAAGAAGACTTGGCCGAAATGCTGAATGAGCTGCGCAGCTACGATCCCAAGCCCGGCATGCAATTCGGCGGCGGCACCAGCAGTGCAGTGGTGCCCGATATCCTGATCACCGCAGCCATTGGCGGAGACGGCCAGAGTGATTGGAACATCCAGCTGAACGAGGCGACCTTGCCCAAGCTGATCGTCAATCGCGGATATTATCTGGAAATGCGCGACGGCTGCCCCGGCAAGGAAGCGCGCGGCTGGCTGTCCGAAAAGCTCGCCGATGCCAATTGGCTGATCAAGGCGCTGGACCAGCGGCAAAAGACGATCCTGAAAACCGCCGCAGAAATCGTCAAGCAACAGGACGGGTTCTTCCGCAAGGGCGTGTCCGAACTGCGCCCGCTGACGTTGAAGACCGTGGCCGAAGCCATCGAAATGCACGAAAGCACCGTCAGCCGCGTCACCAGCAACAAATTCCTCCACTGCGAACGCGGCACGTTTGAACTCAAATATTTCTTCACCAGCGGCGTGGGCCGTGTTGGTGCCGGGGGCGAAAACGGCGAAGGCGCGAGCGCAGAGGCAGTAAAAGCGCGCATCAAAGCGCTGACTGACGAGGAAGACGCAAAGAAAGTGCTGTCGGATGACAAGCTAGTGGAGCTGCTGAAAGCCGAAGGCTTCGATCTGGCACGGCGCACCGTGGCGAAATACCGCGAAGCAATCGGGATTGGCTCGTCAGTGCAGCGACGGCGGGCGAAGAAGTTGGCGGGGATGTGAAGCCCCTGAAGAGCTATCAAGAATTCTCAACCCTTCGCTTCTACCGGCGTCATGGTAGCACGGGGTTCGTCAAACGTGGCTTTTTTCCAAATCAAGTCTTGCATGGCCGTCGACGTTGCGACGCCTTGGCGCAGAGCATAAAAGCTGGAGGCTATCGATGCACCAACAGCGGCCTGCATCGCCCAAACTTTGAAGGGCAGCCAAAGTGTAAGAATAGCAAGTCCCGTCGCTGAAATGGCCAAAATTTGAGCTGCATGGCAATACCCCACGAACAGCAAATAATGGTTTAGAAGCTCGTGCTTCCGAAGGTGGGCCGCGAAAGCGCCAGCGCCGATGATCTCATAGATTTTGCCGAATGCCGACCAGCAGAGAGCTAGGATAATTCCGTTAAAAGTAAGCAGGCCGGAAAGGACAGCAACAGACACAGCCAGTTTTGAACCATCCCAAAAGTTGTCCGGGAGTAAAAGTGAAATCGTTGCTCCAACCACGAGCGCAGAAATAATCCAATATGGTATAAGATCGCGCGCCTTGCCATGTGCAAGCGTAAGCTGCCACGACTCTAGCAAACTATTCAGAAATCTAGGCCTCTCAATCTCTGTCATAAAAACGTACTAGTTCGGCCACAACGCTTCGACGGACATCTTTCACGCTCTCTTCTTCGATAAAGACGCGTAGTGGCTGCTCTTTCTCCATCTGCTTCAGGTTTTTTGACTTCTCTAAACTAAACGGTGGCTTGCGAATCTGAGCAGTACTCCCGTCCTCGGTGTGCCCCTTAAACCCGAGAACACCATACCCACCACTTGCGAGCTCTGCTGTTTGGCCAATAAGCCCATCCTCACGTTCCATATCGCCGCCCAGCATAGGCTTTGCGACACCACGCAAAACGCCGATTCCTTCAGCCTCCATTGATGCATCAAGGGCAGCAGAAAGAACTCCCGGAGGCGTCGGGTTGATACGGCGGACTGTATAGGAGTACTCCTCCAAATCCAACACATCGAGCATTGCCGTTACGTCCCCCGGAGATAGGAAAGAGAATTCGAAATGACCTCCGTCCATAAATTTGAAAGCAGATCGTATTCTTCTGAGCGCGACTTTTCCGCCCATATAGACCGCGCTTTGGCGGTCGGTTACTGCCATAGCCCGAAGTCGCGGTATTGCTACAATCTCTGATCGGATGATGTGATCGTCAGGCCTTATCCGATCCGTGATTTTCTCGGCTTGCGGATCGTAGCTACTGACCATGCGATGCCCGGGCTTATGGCCGATGGCCCAAGTTACAATCTTCTCACCCCTTACTTTCTTTTTGCGGGGCCGCATGACCACAACATCATTTCGATTATCTTGCTCCGCTTTCCTTCCGTGAGGAAGATATTGCCCTTGTATATCTGCGAGAGCTTGAACCAATCCTGAGCGCGTCAACTCTTCGTCGTCAATTTGAGCGGAATAGCGACAGAAAATGAACGGCGTTCGCAACACTTAGTCCCCTAATTTGGCGGTAGAGTTATTCGGCACCATTCCCAGTGTCAAAGGACAATTACTTCCCTACCGTCGCCGCTGAAAGTTAGCGGTTGCCTACAGTCCCCGCGCACGCCTCCCTTGCTGGCATGACCGAGCACGCAAAAATCACCCCCGCCACCCTTTCCTACACCCACACCCTCCGCCAACTTCGCCTCGCCTTTTTACAGCCGAAGCGAGTGCCTACTGCCATGACCACCACCCACAACGCCTTCGTGAAAACGCAGCGATCCGGTGCATTTCTTAAGATATCGCGAATTCACCGGCAAAGTGTCACCCACCCCTATTTCGCTACAATACTCTCAAAAATAAGGCTTTTTCCACTATTCTCGAGGGTGACAGGGTGTAACCTTTGTCACCCGCATTGAAGGTGAAGCGTGCGCAAATCTTCACACCCTAAGCTGTGAAAGCGCCGCAAAATTAACCCCCGCCCCCCTGTGGCAAGGAAGACTCACCAAAAAGTCTTAACGCTGGAAACTGATTGTTAACCTTTTTTGGAGAGAAGTGTCGTGGTTAATTCATGGCAACTCCTCCTAACGGCGGGTTACCAACGGGATAAAGGGAATTCACGATGCGTGTTCTGCTGATCGAAGACGAGCCAACAACGGCCAAGGCTATCGAGCTTATGCTCACCACGGAGGGCTTTAATTGCTACTCCACCGATCTGGGCGAAGAAGGCCTCGATCTGGGCAAGCTGTATGATTACGATATCATCCTGCTCGACCTCAACCTGCCAGACATGCACGGCTATGACGTGCTGAAGAAGCTGCGCGTTGCCAAGGTGCAGACGCCGGTTCTGATCCTCTCCGGCATTGCCGAGATGGACTCCAAGATCCGCAGTTTCGGCTTTGGCGCAGATGATTATGTGACCAAGCCTTTCCACCGCGACGAACTGGTCGCCCGTATCCACGCTGTTGTGCGCCGCTCAAAGGGCCACAGCCAGTCGATCATCCGCACCGGCAAGCTGGCCGTGAACCTTGATGCGAAAACTGTCGAAGTCGATGGCGCCCGCGTTCACCTGACCGGCAAGGAATATGCGATGCTGGAACTGCTTAGCTTGCGCAAAGGCACGACGCTGACCAAGGAAATGTTCCTCAACCACCTGTATGGCGGCATGGACGAGCCAGAGCTGAAAATCATCGACGTGTTCATCTGCAAGCTGCGCAAGAAACTTTCCAGCGCATGCGGCGGCGACAATTACATCGAAACCGTCTGGGGCCGTGGTTATGTGCTGCGCGATCCGGAAGTTGAGTCAGAAGCCGCCTAACAGGCAAAAGTTTTCATCCTATTTCGTCCGGTAAGGACGAGGGGTACCCGAAAGTGCCCCGGAAGATTGCAAGGGCTCTACCCTTGCGCTTCCGGGGCCTTTTTCTTTACGGCGCGCTGCATGAGTGCACATAAGGAAGGCGATCCCACAACGCTGAAGCGATTGTACGGGCGCAGTCAGGGCAAACCGCTTCGCGCAGCCCAACAAGATCTGGTCGATAATCTGCTGCCGCAAATCGCGGTTCCAGAGGAAGGCGAGGTGACTGCTGCCGCGCTGTTCGGGGAAGACTGCCCGATGCATTTCGAAATCGGTTTTGGCGGCGGGGAACATCTGGCCTACCGCGCCGATCTGCTGCCCAATCACGGATTTATCGGGGCCGAACCCTTCCTCAACGGGGTGGCGCAGGCGCTAGGTCATGTCCGCGACGGGACGCTGGCGAATATCCGCCTGCATCATGGAGACGCGCTGGAAGTGCTGGCGCGCATTCCCGATGGTTCGCTCACGATGGTCTATCTGCTGCATCCTGACCCGTGGCCCAAGGCGCGGCATGCCAAGCGGCGAATGATGAATGATGGTCCGGTGCGGATGATTGCGGACAAGCTGAAACCCGGCGGAGAGCTGCGCTTTGGCACCGATCACGACATTTACGTTCGCCACGCTTTGATGGTGATGCGCCGGTTCCGCGATGATTTCGAATGGGTGATCGAAGGCCCGGATGATTTCCGCAATCGCCCGTCCGGCTGGCCCGAAACCCGCTATGAATACAAGGCGCGCAACACTTTCAAACACGAGGTCTGGTATTTCCGTTTCCGCAAAAGGTAGCGGGGAACAAGAGCGCCGCTCGCTCGCTTCGATTGCATAGCGAAATGGAGCAGAAATGACTGACAAAACAGCAATCATCATCGGCGCATCACGCGGCCTTGGCCTTGGCTTTGTCAAGGAATTGGCCGGTCGCGGTTACAAGATTATCGCCACCGAACGCAGCGACAGCGCGGAATTGCATGAGGCAGCCAAAGCGAACGCATCGCAGATCAAGATCGTCAAATGCGACGTCACCGATGCAGCCAGCGTCGCCGCCATCCGCGACAAATGTGCCGATGGTTCGGCTGATTTGCTGATCGTCAACGCCGGTGTCTACGGCGGGCGCGAGCAAGGGCTTGCCGATCTCAACCACAGCAATGTCGCCGATATTCTGCACACCAACGCCACCGCGCCAATTCAGTGCGCGCTTGCGCTGCTGCCATTGGTGAAGCAGGGCGGAACGATCGGAATGATGAGCAGCAAGATGGGCTCCATCGACGATTCATCGGGAGGCGTGAACCTCTACCGCATTTCCAAACTGTCACAGAATATGCTCGCCCGGTCGCTGTATGAAGGGCACGCGAAGAGCCGCGGTGTGGGCGTCATCTCGCTACACCCCGGCTGGGTCGCAACCGACATGGGCGGCCCCAGTGCGCCGCTTGACGTGGATACAAGCGTCACGGGCATGGTCGACGTGCTGGAGAGTGAGAGCGAACCCCGTCACGTCTTTCTCAACTATGACGGCAGCCCGGTTCCTTGGTAGAACGCACAGCTGAGCGAAACCGATGGACAGGGTGAGCGAATTGCCCGAAATACGAAGGCTATGTCGCTGATCGCACCATCTACATGCTGACCGAATATTCGGCCCTCATCGGGCTCGCTCTGCTTGTTGGCCTGTTCATTTCATTCGCAATGGAGCGGCGCCCTCCTGTGGTGGTCGCCATCATGGGCGCTGCCGCCATGCTTTTGCTGGGATATTTGCCCGTAGCAGAAATGATGGCTGTGTTCGGCAATTCCGCTCCAATCACCATTGCTGCGATGTTTATCCTTTCGGGTGCCATGCTGCGCACCGGCGCGCTGGAAGCGGTGTCTGGCTGGGTCATTCAGCGAACGCTGCGCCGCCCCGCCCTCGCTTTGGCAGAGATTGCCGGCGGAACGGTCGTGGCGTCTGCATTCATGAACAATACGCCGGTCGTGATCGTTATGATCCCCATCGTAAAGCGGCTGGCGCGAGTGCTCAAAGTCGCCTCCACACGGCTGCTCATCCCGCTCAGCTACCTCTCCATCCTTGGCGGCACGCTGACATTGATCGGCACATCGACCAATTTGCTGGTGGATGGTGTGGCGCAGGAAGCCGGGCTTGAACCGTTCGGGATTTTTGAAATCACAGTTGCTGGCCTTGCAGCAACAGCTGTTGGCCTCATCGTTATTTCCATCCTTGCCCCGTTGCTTCTGCCAGCACGCGGACCTCGCGGAGAGGATGAGGAAAGCGAAAGCGATGTCTATTTGTCGCATCTTACCGTGCAGGAAGACAGCCGCATGGCTGGCAAAGCGCTGGCAGACACAAGCTTTTTCCGCAGACCGGGCCTCAATTTTCTCGCGAAGCAAAGCGGCCGCGACCTCGACCGGACCAACATGGATGATGTTGCCATGGAAGAAGGCGATCAGTTTGTTATCTCTGCATCACCCGAAGAACTCGCCTCGCTTGCCGAAGCGGCAGATTTCCGCATCGGGCTTGTGGGACTGGGCGGCGGCGTGGTCACGCGCAAGGATCAGCGGCCCGACGATTTGCGCGTGGTGGAAGCGGTTGTGTCCGCATCACACCCGATAGTCGGGCGGCGGCTGGCGGAAATTCCATTTCTTTCGCGCTTGCAGGTCCGTGTGCTTGGTATCGCCCGTCCGCGCCACCTTGCCGGGCCGACGCTGGCCGATGTGCGGGTCCGCGCCGGGGACCGGCTGCTGGTCGCTGCCACCGCAGATGCCGCCGCATCGCTTCAATCCAATGTTCAGCTGACCCACGTGACCGAAAGCGGCATCCGCTCCTTCCGGCGGGAGAAGGCACCAATCGCGTTGGCGACAATGGCGGCGGTGGTGATCGGTGCGGCATTGTTCGGTTTCCCGATAGAAGCGACAGCAATCATGGGCGTTGCCGTAGTGCTGCTGACCCGCTGCGTTGAGCCGGATGAGGCCTGGTCCAGCCTCGATGGCAGCACTCTGGTGCTGATTTTCGCAATGCTGGCCTTCGGGCAAGGTCTGTCCAATGCCGGGACCATGCAATTGATCGTCGATTGGCTGCGCCCGCTGATTGCCGATGGGTCGCCGCTGCTGGTGCTGGTCCTCGTCTATGCGATCACCAGCGTCATGACGGAAACAGTGACGAACAACGCAGTCGCCGTCATCATGACGCCGATTGCCATCGGGCTGGCGCAGGCAGCGGGCATTGATCCGCGCCAATTGGTGGTGGCCGTAATGGTGGGGGCCAGCGCAAGCTTTGCCACGCCCATCGGTTACCAGACCAACACGCTGGTGTACGGCGCGGCCAATTACCGCTTCACGGATTTCCTGAAAATCGGTGTGCCGATGAACATTGCCGTCGGCGCAGCGGTTTGCACTGCCATCACTCTGTTTTACTAAACGGAAGCAAGCGCCGCCAGCGCGCGATCTCTATCCACACCGAAATGATCGACCACCGCGCTTGTGGCCAAAGCGAGCAGATCGCCAGTCGGACGCAAGTCACGGTTCTGATAAAGCTGACTGCTGCCCAGCCCCGGCCAATCCGCAACCACCTTGTCCCCTGCTGGCAGCGCACCGCCCAGCAGCAAGGCAGCAGAGGCTGTGCCGTGATCCGTGCCGAGCGATCCGTTGACGGCGGCTGTGCGCCCAAATTCGGTTGCGACCAGCACCAGCGTATCGCTCCATGCATCGCCCAGCCCATCGCGCAGCGCGCCCAGCAAAGCGTCCAGACCGCGCAATTGTGTGTTCAACCGTCCGGGCTGTGCCTGATGCGTGTCCCAGCCGCCGGTTTCCACCATCATCACGCGCGGTCCGCCTTCGGCCATCATCAGCGAGGATGCGAGTTCGCCGACTTGCTGGCCGCCGCGCCCTGCATTGTCGCCAATGTCGCTCGCTACCATGCGGGTGCGCATGGCTTCTTCCCACAAAGGACCAAGCTGCGCATCTTCGCCATAGAGCGCAGCAACGCGGTTCAGCAGGTCTTCGCTTGGATCGGGCAGGCGGCTTGGCGCGTACGTGCCCACGGGCATTTGACCGCGCAACGTAAGCGGCACTGCGGCAGACAGAGCCAGCGGGCTTGGCGTGCCCGGCAACAGCGGCAGCAAGCGCCCAAGCCAGCCGGTGCGCGAGGCATAGGGCTGCGGATTCCCGCTTTCGAGAACGTTTTGTGCGTCGAAATGCGAACGGCGGCGGTATCGCGTCGCAACCGCGTGCCATGCCTGCGCCTCGCCAGCGGCAAACATTTGCGCGGTCTGCGTCAGCGCTGGATGCAGCGCGAAAAAACCGTCCAGCGGAAGTGCGTCTTCGTCCACCAGCCGCGCACGCAATTGGCGCAGCGCCGGATCGCCATGCGGCTGGACAAGCGACAATCCATCAGCCGCGCCGCGCTGGAGCACGAAGACAAAACGCTTGTTCTGTCCGGTGGCAAAGGCGGTGCGCGGGAAGGCGATACCTGCCCCGGCAATGGCAGAGGCAAGCAGCATATGGCGGCGGGTGAGATTCAGTTTCACATCCTATCTCCGCATGAATTCTGGGCTGGAAAGGAGCAAAGCAATGCCCATGCCGGGGGCCTCTGCCCGCGCAACAGCCTGCGCCGTGGAAGGCTGCAAAGCATCGCCAAGCACAGCTTCTGCAAGGCTGCGCGGATCGGCGCGACCGGCACGGTTTCCAGCGCCATTGGTGGTCAAACGATTGGCAATTTCGACACGGCTTAAAAGTGCGCCCGGCGATGCCCAGTCGCTGGCCAGATCGCCCCAGCCAGAGGGATTGCCCGGATACCAGACCGGCTGGCCCAACATTTCCATCAGACGGGCAAGCGCCTGCGCATTGCGCGGAATAGATTGCGGCCCGAGCGTCCGTGTGGTCGCGACCACCCAATCCCACGGAGTGCGAAACTTGGTGCGCGGGTCAGACCATACCTCAGGCGCGTCGATCAATGCGGCATAAACAGCTGACAATTCTCCGCCGCTGTCCAGATAGGCTCGCTCCAATCGTGCAATCGGGCTTTCCGGCGGCGTGTCGGCAATGAAATGCCGCGCAAGTTTGGTTGCAAGATGGCGCGCCGTGGCAGGATGCATCGCCAGATCATTCAGAATGTCTACCGCCTGCTGCTGACCATTCGCAGGATAGCGATTGCCCAAAATGGTGCGCGCACCCGGTTCGTGCAGCTCATCAATAAAGACCGTTTCGCCCGGCGACCCGTCCACGAAACGGCGCAGCCTGTTTGGCAGAAGGCCAGCGACGGTCCAGCCAGTCAAGGCGCGGGCAAGCTCCACCACGTCATCCTGCGTGTAACCGCTGCGCACGCCCAGCGTATGCAGTTCCAGTACTTCACGCGCGAGATTTTCATTGAGGCCCAGCTGCGCATTGCGGCGGCGATTGTTAATCCGGCTGATCAGCGGGCTGTTCGGGCCAGCAGAGCGGGCCTGGTCCAGAAACAACAGCATCGCGGGATGGCCAACGGCCGCGCGCAGCAGATCGGCAAAATTGCCTTTAATATTGCGGCGAATGGCGGAAAATTCATAATCAGCAGCGAGCGAGCGCACCGGCAACCGCTCTGCCGAGACGGCGAAATGGTTAGACCAGAAATGCACAAGGCGTTCGGCAAACGGTGTTTCGCTGCGGGTTGCCACTTGCAGCCGCCCGGCACTTGCCTGAAACAGATTGCGCCGGTCGATCCGCGTATTTTCGCGGCGATTGTCTCTGGCTTCTTCCTGCGCCGCCATATCGCTGCCTTGCCGCGCATTACGTTCCCGCGCTCGCGCATCGACGATGGTGGTGATCAGGTCTGCGGTTGGTATCAGTTGCGGCATGTCCGCAGGCGAAGGATCGAACGCATCCAGCTGCGCGTCAAGCCAGCCGCGCACGTCACTTGGCACGCGTGTTTGCGGGGTCGCGCCCAGTCCAAATCGGTCATTCGCAATGCTCGCAAGGTCCGTCATAAGCAGACACTATAACGCATCTGCCTGAACACAGGCGTACCAAATTGTCGCGAAACGTCTCGCTAGCCCAGAATGCCCGCACTCGCCAACACGGCCAGCGTCAGCACTTCTGGTGCAATCGCAGTCATGGCCGCGATCTGAACCGGCTTTTCCATCCCGATCTGCATCGGCCCGATCGTGGCATCTCCGCCCAATTCGCGCAGCAGCTTTGCAGAAAGATTGGCGCTTTGCAGGCCCGGCATAATCAGCACATTGGCTGACCCCGACAGGCGGCTGAAGGGATACAGTTCCATCACCTTTGGGTTGAGCGCGGCATCTGGCGCCATTTCACCTTCATACTCAAAGCCGGGATCTTCTGCATCAAGGATAGCTACGGCATCGCGGACATTGCCCAGCCATTGCCCTGCCGGATTGCCGAAGGTGGAATAGGACATGAAAGCGACACGCGGTTCATGTCCCATGCGGCGCGCCACAGCAGCGGTTTCCTTTGCGATATAAGCCAGTTGCGGCGCAGTTGGACGTTCGTTGATTGTCGTGTCGGCGAGGAAGGTCGTGTGATTCTTGCCCACAATCATATGAATGCCGAACGGCGTGGCGTCCGGCTTGGGATCAAGCACACGGGCCACTTCGCGCGCCGTCTGGCTGAAAGTGCGGGTCAGGCCGGAAATCATGCCGTCACCATGGCCCAGCGCAACGAGCAGCGCGGCAAAGACGTTGCGTTCCTGATTGACCATGCGGCCCACGTCGCGCTTGGTATAGCCGCGGCGCTGGAGGCGCTTGTAAAGAAACTCCACCATGGGTTCGATATCAGGGTAATTGGCCGAATTGGCGATTTCGTAGCTTTCAGGATCATCCACCGCGAGCTCGCGCAGCTTCTCCAGAACCTTTTCAGTGCGCCCGACAAGAATGGGCGTGCCATAACCAAAATCGCGGAACTGGATGGCGGCACGCAGAGCGACATCCTCTTCCGCCTCGGCAAACACCATCCGTTTGGGATTGGCCTTGGCCTCGTCATAAACACGCGTCAGCGCGGACGTGGTTGGGTTGAGGCGGCTGCGTAGTCGCAACGTGTATTCGTCAAAATCCTCAATCGGATCTTGTGCCATACCAGAATCCATCGCTGCCTTTGCGACCGCGCAGGATACCCGCTCCATCAGGCGCGGATCGAAGGGGGCAGGAATGATATATTCGCGGCCAAATTTCTGGTTCACACCGTAAGCGGCAGCCACTTCCTCCGGCACACGCTCGCGCGCCAATTCCGCAATCGCCTTGGCAGCGGCGACTTTCATTTCTTCATTGATCGCAGTGGCACGCACATCCAGCGCGCCGCGAAAAATGAAGGGGAAGCCCAGCACATTGTTGACCTGATTGGGAAAATCGCTGCGGCCGGTTGCGACAATCGCATCGGGGCGTACGGCCTTGGCTTCATTGGGCATGATTTCAGGCGTAGGATTGGCCATCGCAAAGATGATCGGGCTATCCGCCATCTTGCTGACCCATTCCGGTTTCAGCGCGCCAGCGGCTGACAGGCCAAGGAAGATATCCGCGCCGTCCAGCGCCTCTTCCAAAGATCGTGCTTCGGTCGGCACGGCATGGGCGCTTTTCCATTGGTCAACATTTTCGCGGCCGGGATAAATCGGGCCGGAACGGTCACACACGATCACGCTTTCGTGCGGGATGCCCATCGCCTTGATCAGCGCAGTACAAGCGAGCGCAGAGGCGCCTGCACCATTGACCACCATCTTGCAGTCTTTCAGCTCTCGTCCGGTCAGAAACGCCGCATTCAGCAGGCCAGCTGCCGCGATTATTGCCGTGCCGTGCTGGTCATCGTGCATGACCGGAATGTTCATCCGTTCCCGCAAGGCCTGCTCGATGATGAAGCATTCCGGTGCGGCGATATCTTCCAGATTGATGCCGCCAAACGTTGGCTCCATCAAAGCGACCGCTTCGATGAACTTGTCAGGGTCTTCGGTATCGAGCTCGATATCGATTGAATCGACATCGGCGAACCGTTTGAACAGGACAGCCTTGCCTTCCATCACCGGCTTGGAAGCCAGCGCGCCCAGATTGCCCAGACCAAGAATCGCGGTGCCGTTGGAGATAACCGCCACAAGGTTGGAACGCGCCGTATATTTCGCCGCCAAAGCAGGGTCTTTGGCTATCGCTTCGACAGGGGCGGCAACGCCGGGAGAGTAAGCAAGCGACAGATCCCTCTGCGTGGTCATCGGCTTGGATGCGATGATCTCGATTTTTCCGGGGCGGATGGTTTCGTGATAAAACAGCGCTTCGCGCTCTGTGAAACCCTTATTCTCTTTTTCGGCCAAGGCTCGATCTCCTGTCTGATGCTCCGCATAGAAGCATGTTTGCGGCGGGTATAGGGGAAAGGTTGCCCCTGTGCCCTTCCCGAATCAGAGGATGGCGCGCTACCGCTCACAGTTCATGGCAGGCACCGCAACTCCGATGATGAAGCAGTACTCAGGCCTCAAGGCAGAGGCCGGGGATTGCCTGCTGTTTTACCGCATGGGTGACTTCTTCGAATTGTTCTTCGACGATGCGAAAACAGCCGCTGGCGTGCTGGATATCGCGCTGACAACGCGGGGCGAAAACAATGGCGAGCCAGTGCCGATGTGCGGCGTGCCAGTGCATGCAGCGGAAGGCTATCTGGCGCGGCTGATCAAGGCCGGATGCCGGGTGGCCATTGCCGAACAGGTCGAAACGCCGGACGAAGCAAAGGCACGCGCCAAGCGTGAAGGCACGCCATCGTCCAAGGCGCTGGTGAAGCGCGACATCGTGCGCTTTGTAACGGCTGGCACACTAACCGAAGAAGCACTGCTCGAACCGCGCCGGGCCAACATGCTCAGCGCCGTTTGCGAGGTGCGCGGGACATGCGGGGTCGCGGCATGCGACATTTCAACTGGCGCGATGGTGCTGGAAGAATGCTCGCCAGAGCGGCTTGGCGCTGTGCTGGCGCGGATCGGGGCGAGCGAGATCGTGGCGCCAGAAGGCTTTGCGATAAGCAATTCGGCTGCGGCATCGGAACTCGTGGAGCGTGCTGCGGGCACATTTGCCAGCGATGCAGGCGAAGCCCAGCTCAAATCCATCCACGGCGTCGCAACGCTGGACGGGTTCGGGCAGTTCAGCCGCGCAATGCTGGCCGCAGCCGGCGGATTGCTCGCCTATCTCGAACACGCCGGGCGGGGGAATATGCCTTTGTTGCTGCCGCCGGTTGCGCGGGCAGCGGGCGGACATATGGCAATGGATGAAGCGACCAGAGCCAGTCTTGAAATTCTCGGCAGCCAGCAGGGCGGACGCGCTCATTCGCTGGTTGCCGCCGTGGACCGCTGCGTAACCGGAGCAGGTGCGCGGCTGCTGGCCGAAGACCTCTCCGCTCCGCTGGCGCACAAGCCTGCCATCGAAGCGCGGCTGGCGCTGGTGGAATATGTCCTTCGCGATCCGCTGCTGCGCGGTGATCTGCGCGGACTTCTGCGAGCCCTGCCCGATATCGGCCGCGCCTTGGGCAGGCTGGTGGCGGGACGCGGCAGTCCGCGTGATCTGGGCCAGATCCGCGATGGCCTGTGCGAAGCGAGGCGCATTCATGATGTGCTGAAAGCCAAGGCGGATCGTCCTGCCATGCTGGCTGCACTGCTTCCCGCGCTGACAGGTCATGCGGAATTGACCGATTTGCTGGGCCGCGCGCTGGTGCCTTCGCCGCCGACAGAGCGGCAAAACGGCGGCTTCATCGCGGAAGGCTATGATCACGCGCTGGATGAACTGCGTGAAGTCTCCGGCAACGCCCGCCGCGCCATCGCAGCGATGGAAGCGCGTTACAGGGCGGACACCGACACGCCTTCGTTGAAGATCAAGCACAATGGCGTTCTCGGCTATTTCATCGAAGTGCCCGCCAAACATGCTGACAAGCTGATGGCACCAGACAGCGGCTTCACCCACCGCCAGACAATGGCCAACGCTGTGCGTTTCAATTCGCTGACCCTGCACGAAGAAGCAGGCCGCATTGCCGAGGCTGGCGGACGTGCTCTGGCCGCAGAAGAATCGCATTTTGAAGAGCTGATGGATCGGGTGTCCGCCCGCCGCGAAGCCATTGCCGCAACCGCCGCAGCTCTCGCGCGGTTAGACGTGTCAGCAGGGCAGGCAGAGCGCGCGTCGGAAGGCGAATGGTGCCGTCCGCAGGTTTCTGACGAGCCGGTACTGGATATCGAAGCGGGCCGCCATCCGGTTGTCGAAGCGGCACTGGCTGCAACGGGCGAACGCTTTGTCGCCAATGATTGCGCACTGTCCAGCCGCGACCGGCTGTGGCTGGTCGGCGGGCCGAACATGGGCGGTAAATCTACATTCTTGCGGCAAAATGCGCTGATCATATTGTTGGCACAGGCGGGCGGATTCGTGCCTGCCCGTTCTGCCCGCATCGGCCTTGTCGACCAATTGTTCAGCCGCGTGGGCGCGTCTGACAATCTGGCGAGGGGCCGCTCCACCTTCATGGTCGAAATGGTCGAAACCGCCGCGATCCTGAGCCAAGCCAGCGAGCGCAGTTTCGTCATCCTGGACGAAGTCGGGCGCGGCACTTCCACTTATGACGGGTTGGCGCTGGCATGGGCAGTGGCCGAAGCGATCCACGAAACGAACAAATGCCGCTGCCTGTTCGCGACGCATTATCATGAAATGGCGCGGCTGGCCGAAACTTGCGACGCGCTCAGCCTCCACCATGTCCGCGCCAAGGAATGGAAGGGCGATCTCGTTCTGCTTCATGAATTGTCGGAAGGGGCCGCAGACCGCAGCTATGGCCTTGCCGTCGCGAAACTCGCAGGCGTCCCCGCCCCGGTGGTCCAACGCGCAAAATCGGTATTGGACAAGCTTGAGAAAGGCCGCGCCGAAACAGGCGGACTGGCCGCTGGCCTCGGCGAATTGCCGCTGTTCGCTGCTGCCGCGCAGGGTGAGGAAGAGGAGTGCGACACCTTGCGCGATACACTGAATGCGCTTGATGTTGATGCATTGACGCCGCGTGACGCGCTAGAGATGTTGTACCGGCTGAAACGAGAGGCGGACGATAACTGACTGGCTGCATTGGCATTTACGCCAGCATCACCTATTCTCGTAACGATGGCACAAGACGATCCACCAGACAAAGACGACGACAAGTCAACCAAATGGGCGGAAGACCGCACCGATTGGGCCGAGGATCGTACGATAATGGCGCTTGAGCGGACCTTTGCTGGATGGATGCGCACGGCCTTTGCCGCCATCGCGATTGGCATCGGTTTCCGCGCATTGTTCGGTGAATTTGAACCGCCGTGGCTTGCCAAGGCCATCGCCACGATGTTCATCCTGCTGGCGATTGTTTTTGCAATCAGTGCCGAGAGACGTGCCACCAAAGCTTTCAAACGATTGTCTTCGCATGCTGTCGACGCACCCAAGTTGCCGAACATAAAGCTCGTTGCTTATGCCATTGCAGCAGGCGCGGCCGTCTTGATTGCAGCTCTATGGCTGCTGAACGACGGCACCTTGGCGCAAACTGGCTAGCGTCCGCTTATGGCGCGTCGCTTGGCCTGTTTGCCTTGCCGTATTTCTCGACATTGTCATCGTGGTTGGGCTCGCCATCAAAAGCGTGCATGTCGATCCTGCCCGAACTTTCCATGTCGCGCATGTGATCGACGGTGTCCTGCGTAGTATCGCCCATGACGCCAGATTTATTCGGCCCCTTGGTACTTTCTGTTGGACTGGCAGTCTCTTCCGTCAACGCCTTGGCTTGCTCTGCCACTGCTTGCGCTTGCGACTTGTGATCGGCCTGCTCGCTGTTATGCGTTTCTGGCGCGAGGCCCGATTGCCGCTGTTCCTGACTCTCAATTTTCGTATCAGTCATTCATAATCTCCTTTGCCCAACCAACGGGCAAGCAAGGGAGCTTGTTCCGAATTACCGGTTCGCACCGGGAGTCCACAGCACGTCACCCGCGCCGCCATTGTTGACCGCGCGGCACAGGACGAAAAGATAATCGGACAGGCGATTGATGAACTGCGCTGCCGCCGGATTTACCGGCTCTTCCGCTGCCAAAGCCGAAACCGCGCGTTCCGCCCGGCGTGCTGCGGTACGGGCAAGATGCAGCCGTGCTGCGGCTTCGCTGCCGCCCGGAAGGATAAAGCTGGTGAGCGGCTCAAGATCGGCGTTCACTGCATCAATTCGCTGCTCCACCCATTCCACCTGAGAGGGTATAATGCGCAGCTCCATCTCCGAAGGCGCAAAATCGGCCCCTTCGCCCGCCGGTGTCGCCAGATCAGCGCCCAGATCGAACATGTCGTTCAGCAGCCGCACCAGATCAGCATGGTGCGCGCCTTCGATCACTTGAGCTGCAAAGCCCAGTGCGGCGTTCGCCTCGTCAACCGCGCCCACCGCTTCCATACGGGCGGCGTGCTTGGGAAGGCGTGATCCGTCAACAAGGCCCGTGGTGCCATCGTCGCCGGTGCGTGTGTAGATTTTGTTCAGCTTGACCATGATGTGTTGATACGCCCAGTTGGAGAAAATTCAATCGGGCGGATTTGCCGACCGCAAGGGCGATCGACTGTCCGCAGCGGCCCCGAGATGAAGTGGAGGGAATAGCTGCCAGAATGCACTTGCGGATGCAGGTGCGTAAAACCGATCAGCTGTTAATGGCAAGCATAACGGCAACCACCAAAATGGCGAGCGCCTGATATTTGATCCGCGCAAACATCGCCTGATTTTGCTTGGCCTGCAAAGCCTCCGAATTCTCGCCCCCGTTTTCAAGGTCGATCTTGGTGGTTTGCAAAAACGCTATGATGCCGCGAACCAGCGACACCAGCACCATGATGCAAAAAATAATGAGCAGGATGATAAAGAATGCGTTCATAGGGCACCATGTGGGAAGCGAGACAGCGTTATGCCACACGGCATTTGGCCCATACGCAGGTTATGCGCCAGTGCTTTGCCATCCTCGCCCGCCTTGCGCCGGTCGCTAAGTGAAGGCGAGCCGCGCCGTTTGGCGAGTTTTTGGCCGCTTTCGTCCAGCAGCAAAGCATGATGGTGCCAGCGCGGTACCGGAAGCCCCAGCAGATGCTGCAGCAAGCGGTGAATATGGGTCATTGCGAACAAATCCGCTCCGCGCGTGACCAGCGTGACGCCGTCGGCGGCATCATCCAGCGTTGCCGCCAGATGATAGCTGGCAGGAGCATCTTTGCGCACCAGCACCGCGTCGCCAAATTTACGCGGATCGGCGGACTGAAGGCCCGCCGTGTCATCTTCCCATTGCAGATCGCCGCTCAGCGCCAATGCCGCGTCCAGATCGAGCCGCATCGCTGCGGGACGCGTCAAATCATGAGTGCGCCCTTTGCAACTGCCGGGATAGGTCAGCCCTTGCGGCGAATGGCGAGGCTCCAGCGCATCTATTTCCGCTCTGGTGCAGGAGCAGGGATAGATCAGCCCCTGATCGCGCAAGATATCCGCGGCCGCCTGATAGCTTGCCAGCCGCGTGGACTGCGCCGGCACTTCCTCCCACTCCAGCCCCAGCCATTCCAGATCGCGGCGAAATTCATGGGCGAGTTTTGGGCGGGAGCGCGCTCCGTCGATATCCTCTATCCGCAACACAAAGCGGCCATCCGCCGCCATCGCCAGATCATGCGCGGCAATTGCGGAAAAAGCGTGGCCCAGATGCAGCGGGCCATTGGGGCTAGGGGCGAAGCGTGTGGTGGTCATTGGCGTGGCACAGCTCATGCCAGATCAGGGCGGATGTGCACATCCCTGTGGAAATCCTGTCTGTAACGGGGTTGACGCTTTGGCGTGCAAATGCACATTCGGCATCAAGTCACGGAAGGCACCAGACGTGTTCAAGACCGAACTGATTGAACGTGCTGCGGTATTCAAAAGCGCCGAGGGAGATCCTGCGCGCGCTTTGGAAAGCTGCCCCGCCCTTGTGCTCAACGCGGATTACACGCCGCTATCCTATTACCCGCTCAGCCTGTGGCCGTGGCAAACCGCGATCAAGGCGGTGTTTCTTGAGCGGGTGGATATTGTCGCGACCTATGACCGCGCGGTGCATTCGCAATCGCTGGATATGGCTGTACCCAGCGTGATTGCACTGCGGCAATATGTTAAGCCCAGCCAGTTTCCCGCCTTCACCCGCTTCAACCTGTTCCTGCGCGACCGCTTCTCCTGCCAGTATTGCGGCGTGCAAAAGGATCTAACCTACGACCACGTCGTGCCCCGGCGGCAGGGCGGCAAAACCACATGGGAAAACATCGCGACCGCCTGCGCCCCGTGCAACATGAAGAAAGGCGGACGCACGCCGAGGGAGGCAGGGATGCATTTGCAATACCAGCCGATCCGCCCGACTTCGTGGCAGTTGCAACAGCAAGGCAAAAGCTTCCCACCAAACTTTTTGCACGAAACATGGCGGGACTGGCTTTACTGGGATATTGAGCTGGAGGCTTGATTTGCGTCAGATTCAGCCAACTCAAGTTTTAATTGAAATGTAGGAGTGTTTGTCCTATTTAATATGCACAGTTGGAGATCATAGGATCGCCTCAAGGCCGCGTCGTTGCAGCGATGCGGCCTTTCTATATCGGGGATGAGCGTTGCAGCGCCCATCCCCTCACCCGTTATCTAGGACGGGAAACCTCGATGATTTTCACCACCAAGGCAGCGAAAGCGATACAAAGCATCGCAATCGCGATTACAGTTGAAGTCTCTATAGGAATCGCCTCCTTTAGCGGCGTGATTTGGCAAAATGCCATACCGCTCTATCTACTTAGTATCGATATCGGATCATTGCTCGGAAATTTTTGCTGAACCGAGGTGAACCGCAAATCAGGTCACCGCCCCCCGCTCCGCATACTCGGCCTTCTGCCATTCGCCGCTGTCGAGCATATCGCGCAGCTCGCTCACCAGCCGCGCGCAGTCGGCGTAGCGGACGTAGGCTGGAGCGAAGCCCACGCGCAGCACGTCGGGAGCGCGGAAATCTCCGATCACTTTCCGAGCGATCAGGGCTTGGCATAGCTCGTAAGCGTTTTCGTGCCGGAAGGAGAGCTGGCTACCCCTCGCCGCCGGATCATCGGGAGAGATGCACTCCAGTTCCGGCACATGCTCCAGCATCGCGGCGCGGGTGAATTCCGAAAGTGCGCGCGATTTTTCCACCAGCGGCGCGATACCGATGCTCGCCATCAGGTCCACGCCGACTTCCATCGCGCTCATTGAAAGGATTGGCGGCGTGCCGCACAGCAATCGGTCCACGCCGGGAGCAGGCGCATATTCATCGGTGAAGTCGAACGGCTTTGCGTGGCCCATCCAGCCGCTGAGGGGCTGTTCAAGCTCGCTCTGGTGGCGCTCGGCAACGTAGGCAAAGGCAGGCGCGCCGGGGCCACCGTTGAGGTATTTGTAGCCGCAGCCAACCGCGAAATCCGCGCCCGCACCGTTCAAGTCGACCGGCACCGCGCCCGCCGAATGCGAAAGGTCCCACAGCACCAAAACCCCCGCATCATGCGCTGCCTTGGTCAGGCGCGCCATGTCGAACATTTCGCCCGATTTGTAATGCACATGGGTAAGCATCAGCAGCGCAACATCATCGCCCAGAGCGCTTTCGATATCGGCGCGATCAGCCAGTCGCTGCTCGGCAAGGCCCTGATTTTGCAGCCCTTCAATCATGTAGAGATCGGTCGGAAAATTGCCTGGCTCTGACAGAATGACCTTACGTCGCTCACCGTTTTGGGCCTGCATTGCAAGCGCGGCGCTGATCAGTTTGAACAGGTTCACCGAAACGCTGTCCGCCGCAATCACTTCATGCGCATTTGCACCTATTAGCGGAGCAATCTTGGCCCCAAGCCGCTGCGGCAGGTTGATCCAGCCCGCCGTGTTCCAGCTGGCAATCAGATCCTCGCCCCACTCGCTGCGCACAACTTGCGCAATCCGGTCTGGCGTCGCCTTGGGCAGCGCGCCCAGCGAATTGCCATCGAGATAGGCGACACCGTCATCCAGCAGAAACTCGCCGCGCCATTTCGCCAATGGGTCATTTGCATCGAGCTGCTCGGCCCGTTCGATCGATGCCTTCACAGCTCTGTCCTCACGGCCAGAAGCTCAGGGAAAAACCCCAGTTTCAGAACGCTTTCCAGATAAGGGATGCCTGCCGTCCCGCCAGTCCCGCGTTTAAAGCCAATCACCCGCTCCACAGTCTTCAAATGGCCAAACCGCCAGCGCTGGAAATGATATTCCAGATCGACCAGTTTTTCCGCCAGCTCATACAAATCCCAGTGCTTTCGCGGGTGGCGATAGACCTGCGCCCAGGCCTCGACCACGTCTTCGTTCAGCTCATGCGGGGCGCGCATATTGCCTTCGAAAACCGCATCGGGAATGGCGAAATCGCGGCGCTTCAGCAAGCGCAATACCTCGTCATACAGGCTCGGGCGGTCTAACTCGGCAGTCAGCTTGGCAGCCACTTCCGGCACGGCTTCATGCATTGTCACCATGTCCGGATTGCGCCCGCCAAGGATAAATTCCATCAAGCGGTATTGCGCCGACTGAAAGCCGCTCGACTTGCCCAAATGCGGGCGGACCAGCGAATAATCATGCGGTGTCATTGTTGCCAGCACGTCCCAGCTGGAAATCAGCTGTCGCTGCGCCTGCGCTACCCGGGCGAGCATCTTAAAGGCAGGCGCGAGATCATCCGCGATGATCAGTTCGCGCGCCGCTTCCAGCTCATGCAGGCACAGCTTGAGCCATAGCTCGCTTGCCTGATGGACAATGATGAACAGAAACTCGTCATGCGCATCGGACGCAGGATGCTGCGCCGACAGAATGCGGGCCAGATCGAGATAGGAGGCGTAGGTAACGTCGCTTTTGGCCATGGCGACGGATTAGGCCAAAGGCGGCCCAAAAGAAACTATTGCTCGATGATCTTGCTCTCTGGGTGGTGCTTATCGAGGTGCTTTCGCACGATCCGCAGATTGCGCGTGTTGGAGCGGAACATGAAATCGAACACATCGCCCACCACAGGCACAGCACCAACTGCCGAATCAAAGGCCACATTGCTGGCCATGCGCAGCAGCTTCCATTTGGGCAAGTCCAGATTGCGCGCTTCCCACACGATGTAGGCGCCCATACCCATGGCGATGATATCGCCAACCACCGGAACAAGTCCGATGATCGAATCGAGACCAACCGGGCGATTGATTCCGGGGATCACGAAACTGCGCTCCAAAACCACTTCCATCGCTTCAATCCGGCGGCGGATCGAATGCACGTCCTTGCCCAGCGGCAAGTCGATGCCAAGCTGATCTGGCCGGATGGGATCAGGCCGAACCGGGTCGGGCTGGAAGGGAACGGGCTTCTGAATTTCGGCCATATTGGCGGGTCTCCTTACCCTCTATCTGGGTATTTGGGCCAGCGGCGGCAAGGGATGGAAGGCATGGGAGTTGGCTTCAAACCCCGCAACACCGCCCCGCAGCAGCGACCAGCGCAGCGGTGAACCAATTGGAATATAGACGTTTTCCAAGGTGAACTCCGCCTCTGCCTGCGCCATAAGCGTAGCTCGTGCGACAGGGTCGGTTTGCGCGAGCGCCTCAGCCACCAGTGCATCAACTTCCTCGCTACACAAGCCCCGGCGAAGCGTACAATTAAACTGATTGAGGAACCAACGCGGGGCGGGAAAACGGGCGATCCGATCAAGCACAACAAGATCAGCCTCTTCAGGTGTTGCGGCCCGCTCAAGCGTGATACCAATGGATGAGAGCTGGCTGGAGAGGTTCTCCAGCAGCAAATCCCAGCCCGGCCCTTCTTTCAGGCCCAGTGTAACGACCACCGGCTGTGACACATCGCCTTCATCAAATTGCCTGCGCCACGCTGCAATGCGTGCAGCGGCTTCTGCGCGCCGATCTTCAATTGCCATATCGGCCCAACGCTCATCCACCAGACCCGGGTCGCCGGGCAGCCCGGGTGACACGGGCCGCGTCGTTGGCTCCCAGCCGCCGACATTGTACGGCGCCAGCAGCTCTTCCCGGTCGATCGCCATGGCGATGCCTTCACGAACGCCTTCATTGCCAAGCAGGCCGGCATCGCTGCGCACCTGCATTCCAAACAGCCCAATGGCCGCATCCACGCGTAATGTTCCAGTCGCAAGCGGACCAGTATCGACCAGTGGTAAGCCTCCAAGGTCGCCGCCAAGAACCAGCTCCGCTTCGCCGGCATCGAACAGGCTGATCGCTTCCGGCTCACTAACGACGGACAAGGCGATCTGGCGCACGTCATCTTCCCAGTCCTCGTCGATTGGAAGGCCGCGTTCCAACGGGGGTTTGAAGCGCAATCGGGCAGACGGGCGCGCTTGCTGATTCTCGTCTAGATCATCGCGGGCAAGTACCATCGGGCCGCTGCCGCTTCCGGTCCGTCGCCCAGCGACTCGCAAGGCAAGTTCTGGTTGCGCCAGCAAATCGAGCAAATAGGGTTCGGGCGATGTCAGGCGAATCTCGATCACCCTGCCAGCCATGGCGCGGATTTCATCAATCGGCGCAAGGTCCAGCGCAAGCGATGTCCCGTCAAGCTGGTCAATCGCTGCGACCAGCGCTGTCCGGGCGCTTTCGCCGGTCATCGGGCTGCCGTCAGGCCATTCGGTATCGCGCAGGCGGAAGATGAAGCTCAGGCCGTCCTCGGTTACGATCCAACGCTCCGCCAGGGCTGGTACTGTTTCGCCCTGCGCATTAAAAGCGACAAGACCGCTATCCGTGGCTGCGCGCACATGCTGAGCCGCTAGGGAAAGGCGCACCGTGTCTGTAAATGCAGCATCCTGTGTGCCGATCAGTGCGACATCCAGTGCGCCATCATTCCCGCTGCCACATCCGGCAAGCAGAGCAATGCTGGCCAAGGCTGGCAGAATGCGGGATGCGGATGTCATTCAGATTGGGTAGGCCGGAGCGCGCCGCGCTTCAACTGAAACCGCGTGGGTCAGACTTTGCGAAGCGAACCATCGCCTTTGGGCTGATTGAAACGTGGGCCCCGTGTTTCAAAATCGCTGGCCGGATTTTGGGCTCCGCTTCCTGCTGGCGCACGAGCAAGCTTCGGGTCAATTTCTTCTGCGAAGGCGATGCCAAAACGATTGTCTTGCTTCCATGCAACAGAGCCGGTGATCCAGCCGATATTGCGCAGTTCAATGCCTACGCGTGCGCCGCGTACGACATGGGCATCGCCTTCAGCCATCATCCCGCCCGCTGACAGATTGCGAACTTTCACGCGGGTTGGCGTTTCCTGCCCATCGACGCGAACCTGCGCCAACAGGAAGAGACTGTCGCGGCCGACCTGACGTGTATCGACATTGCTCATCGTGCTCTCTCGTGCCTTCACTATTCAACTGCGTTCAACGCTATCTGCGTTCGGCTTGCGGACCTTTGCCGGGTCATCGCAATGCGTGGGTAGAGGCTAACCATGGGTTAACTCGTGGCACAAGATGTAAAACTGTCCCGATCCGGGTCAGTCGTCGCGGGAAATCTTTTCGCGCCGCTCATGTGCAGCCTGCGCTTCCACAGTCATCGTGGCGATCGGGCGGGCGATCAGCCGATTTATGCCGATTGGCTCGCCTGTTACCTTGCACCAGCCGTACTCATTTTCATCGATCCGGCGCAGGGCGGCATCGATCTTGGAGATAAGCTTGCGCTGGCGGTCCCGCGTTCGCAGCTCAATGCCCCAGTCAGTTTCGCTTGACGCGCGATCATTCAGGTCGGCTTCGCGAATTGGCCCGTCCTGCAGGCTTTGCAACGTGCCTTCGGATGCCAGAACCACTGATCTTTTCCATTCCAGCAGCAGAACGCGGAAATAATTCAGCTGTTTGGCGGACATGAATTCTTCATCTTCATCAGGCGTGTAGTCGCGCGGCAGAGACCGCTTCGCCTTGCTGAGAATATCAATATCGTCAAATGTGCCAGTGGCCATCAGGTACTCCGGATCCCTTCCACTCGGCCTTTCCTGCTGCGGCGGTGCGCGCCCGATTTCCGGGTCTGGCCGCACACGCTGCAAAGGCAACTGGTTCGGCGCGCCTATAAGGGGCGTAACTTAGTCACACAAGCGCCAATCTGGTGCGAACCCGGTACTCACAATAATTGGCAAGTTTTGTCAGGCTTCACAGACCTTTTTGCCAATCGGCGCAAAACAAAATCGCAACGTCGTTAACCATTTCTTGACCACGTTCGTCAAAACATCGGTTCTCAGGAAGCCCGGCAATTGCTGATCGGGCCGCATACAGGGAACTAACGATCATGGAACTCACCAAGATCGAGAAATTTGCCAAGGTCGAATCTGCCGATACGAGCAGCGCCGACATGATGGTTGCACGCTGCCTTGCAGAAGCTGCTGATGGCGATGTGAACGCATATTACGACCTCGGGGTTGCTTACTCCACCGGCAGCCACGGTGTGGACTGCGACTTGGTGGAAGCGCACAAATGGTTCAATCTCGCCGCATCCACAGGCCATGAAGCTGCCAGCTGGTGCCGCGCCGATATTTCAGACGAGATGACCGCAGTCGAGATTTCCGAAGCTCAGCGCCGGGCCCGCGAATGGCTTCGCGCAGGCTCTGTCCGCGCTGCCTAGTCAGCCTTTGCGAAACGGCATCCGCTTTGACAGATGCTTGCGATCCATCGCCACTCCGCGTCGTTCGGCGACAAGGAATTCGGCCACGGCATCGCGGAACCCGGGATCGCGAATGTAATGCATTGATGTGGTCGCGACAGGTTCATATCCGCGCGCCATCTTGTGGCCGCCCTGTGCACCGGCCTCTACCCGGCTAAGGCCCCGCTCTATCGCAGCATCAATGGCGCGGTAGTAGCACAGCTCAAAATGCAGGAAGGGCTTGTCTGCAAGGCAACCCCAATAGCGGCCATAAAGCGCATCGCCGCCAATAAAGTTGAGCGCTCCGGCAATCGGCAGATCATTGTCAAACGCCAGCAGGAGCAGCAATTTGTCTCCTATCCGCTCACCCAGCAGAGCAAATGCAGCTCTGGTCAAATAGGGCGTTCCCCATTTGCGCGCGCCCGTGTCCCGATAAAACAGCCAGAACGCGTCCCAGTGTTCAGGGCGTATATCTGCCCCTTCCAGCGCCTTGATTGTAATGCCTTCATTCGCGGCACGCCGTTCTTTGCGCAAATCCTTGCGTTTGCGCGATGTCAGCGTTGCGAGGAAATCGTCAAAGCTCGCAAAATCGTGATTGGTCCAATGGAACTGGATGTCTTCGCGCCGCAGCCAGCCGGCGTCCTCGAACAGCGAGGTCTGTGCTGGCTCAACAAAGGTCGCATGGGCGCTCGACCAGCCGTTGCTGGCAATTAATTGCTCAGCCGCGCGCAACAAGGGCGGCGCATGGGAAGGGTCTTCCAGCAGCAGACGCGGTCCGGTGGCAGGCGTGAAAGGGGCACTGATTTGCAGCTTGGGATAATAGGCACCGCCTGCACTCTGGTAGGCATCCGCCCAGGCGTAATCGAAGACATACTCGCCCTGGCTATGCTGTTTGAGATAGCTGGGCATCGCGCCAAGCAAGCGCCCGGCTTCATCCTCCAGCACCAGCGGCGCACTTTGCCAGCCCGTGCTCCCGCCTTCATTGAGGCGATCGACGCTGCCCGATTCTTCCAGAATGCTGAGGAAATCATGCGATACAAACGGGTTCGCGTCTCCCGCAAGCCGATCCCATTCGGCCTTGGCAATGTCTCCTACGGACGGATGTATGCGTGCAGTCAGCGCGGCTTCGGGCATTTGTGCAACTTAGGAAGCCTGCTCCCAAGCCGCCACCCCTGCGCCTTCCAGAATCGGCACAGCACCGCATTCATTCGCCGTATCAAGATCGCTGCCGCTGCGCACAGTCCACGTCAAAATGGGCAGACCGGCGCGCGCCTGCTTTCTGGCAAAACGGCTAGGCAGATCGCGAATATCATAGGCAAGGAAATCCGGGCGCGCCGCGCGCAAGGAAATATGCCGTTTAAAAACGCCTGACAGTGTGCGCGCGCCCTGCTCTGTGATGACCAACCCGCGGGGCAGATCGGGCACCCGTTCACCAAACCAGCTGGCAATGCGCGGATCAAAGCTCATCACGGCAACTTCGCCGCCGTAGCCTTCCACATCACGCCGCACTGCACGGCACAATTTATGAATGCTCCCCTGCCCGTCAGTCTTGAGTTCAAGCAGCAGCGGCACCCGGCCCGCGACCAGTTCCAGCATGTCCCGAAAAGTGGGAATATGCTCTCCACTTTTGCCAAGCTCAAATGCGGTCAATTCTCCGACAGTCATATCCGCGACCACGCCTGCGCCGCCTGTCAGCCGGTCCAGCTCCGCATCGTGAAACACCATAGCGCGCCCGTCTGCACTGACCCGCAGATCGCATTCAATGCCCAGCCCGCGATCAATCGCCGCAGAAAACGCACGCAGCGAATTTTCCGGTACCTCCGCATCATGCAGGCCGCGATGGGCATAGGCCTGCCGCTGGAGCCATTCGAACGCGTCAGCCATCGGAAAGGGC